>Ga0180438_10000741_pt1 | contig 59964 bp, 54 predicted proteins | sample SS_ome_12_FD_132455 | JGI IMG/M metagenome (GOLD analysis project Ga0180438, IMG submission 132455) | Hypersaline lake sediment archaeal communities from the Salton Sea, California, USA - SS_3_D_2 metaG | ecosystem: Environmental > Aquatic > Non-marine Saline and Alkaline > Hypersaline >... | reverse complement strand
CGTTTGTCCTGGAAAAGCACCCCGCAGCCCGAAATATCGCCCATAACCCGGGCAAGACCTGCCAGACCGCCCCCTTCAGCAACCAGCTGAGAAAACTGGGTGTGCATCTGCAGCCCGCGTTCCATCAAAGCCACTTTTTTTCTCAGTAAAACATCCTGCAGGAGGATGCGAACGGATTCCGGATCCCTTTCCCGGGGCAGGTTTGCCAGCGGGATATCGACATCCAGATCAGCCAGTTCCGGTTTTGTCTTTCCCAGAATAAAGGCCGCGGCGGGTTCCCGGCCGCAAGCCTCTTCGAGTTCGGCCAGCCCAAACTGCCCGCTTTCCAGTACGATAATGTCCCCCGGTTCGATATCCAATAAAGAAGTGCAAATCCGGTTAACCGCAACGTCCGCCCCGGGCTCGTTTTTCAACCACAGGGCGGGCGTTTTAATTGTTGAATCGATTAGTTCTCGAAGATTTATCTGGATTAAAGGCATGCTGCATTTACTTCATATAGGCAGTCCAACCGACATAATTGTAGCTACACTTTTTACCATCCAGTTCATATTCGTAATTGATCACGCCTTTTGCTTCAGTTGGGCTGACAAACTGCCCGAACACATACATTCCCTCCAAACCATAGGTGAATGATGAATTATCGAGTTTCATGCTGGCTCTGGATAAATTCAGGGTGGTGGTCTGGTTCCGGCAGTTGAATGTTAATGTTAAACCGCCGATTCGATCGGCTTCCAGATTGCTTGAAAAGATGATATTACCTCCGTCAAAATCGCCCCTGTATTTTGCTTCAGCTACCGGACGGATCATACCGACATAACTGGTAGGCACTGGGGTTTCGGTCGGTGTTCCCTGAACAGCCTGGGTGAAAGTTACAGTGGGGAAAAAGGTAATCGTAGGGCTGGGAGAAGGCGTGAACGTGGAAGTCGGCATAATAGTATAGGTAGGGGTCAGGGTCCAGGTCGCCGTTGGGGTTGGCGTTTCGGTTGGGGGAGGGATTATACGCGGCAGGATCGCGCTGCAGCCCATCAAGAAAATGGAAAATATCAGCAGGAGAAATATTGGTAGTAAACGCCGGTATGTTAACATGGTAATCCCTCCAAACTATTTATCCAGTATGTGGTTATTTGAAAAAAATCAACCCCTATAGTATAACTGAAAGGTGGCTGAAATTAATATTAAAGCATTACAAAAAGAATGTTAAGCGAATTTGTCTTTAAAATATGCCAATCACGGATCAAAAAAGGAGAATTATGCCCTCATTCAACCAGCAGGCGGCTGAATTTCTGGCCCAGAAGCGGATCGCGGTGGCGGGTGTGTCCCGCTCCAGCGATGGGACCGGGAATTATATTTACAAAACATTACGTTCAAAAGGTTACCAGGTTTTTCCTATCAATCCCAATGCAGATGAATTGGAGGGGGACGTGTGTTACCCGGACCTGAAAGCGGTTCCCGGGGATATCGATGGGGTGATTTCAGTTACAAAACCTGAACAATCCCTCCAGATTGCACGCCAATGTGTTGAACTTGGAATCCCGCACCTCTGGATGCATGAAAACGCTTTCGCAGGCGCTTCCGCTTCAAGCGTTTCAAATGAAGCGGTCCAGTTATGTCGTGAAAATGGGGTTGAGGTTATCCCCGGCGGCTGCCCAATGATGTTCCTTGAATTCGGCCACAAGTGCATGCGTCTAGTGATGGGCGCGCTTGGTAAATTACCCCGTTAATTCTGTCATCAGGAGGCATTTCAGTTCATTAAGTCATTGTAAATCTACCCGGATTTTCATTTTTCATATTTCAAATTCAACAACCGTAAGGTTGATATGAAATGTCCAATAGATGCAAATTCCATCCTGCAGCATACAGCCTTCACTCATACACTTTAGGATTTGAATTGGTTTTTTGCAGCTGTAAGAATTAAATTATTGGTATAGCTTCAGGTGCTGTGAGCCTATCGAGAAGTCGTTAAAGAAAGCAGGATGTTGAAAAATAAAAGTTTTGCGTTACCTGCGGTGAGGTAGGCGTGGACTCGCTTTCCCCGTAGAAATTGTTTGAAGCCAAGTATCAGCCAATTCGGCAGAACATAACCCACCCGTCAAGTGAACGCTTTGTTGGGCTACAAGTTTCCAGGTATCCATAAATCTGTATAGACATGAAACAACCATCTTGGCATGCAATTCCAGTTCACTCTTCAGGGTAACTGCAATGTTCTTTCACATCTTTCGAGCACATCCTGAATTGCCTCAATTACCACTTCGGGGTCTTGAAGTTGAGGATAATGTCCTATCTGGTATGATCTGAACTCACTATTCTCACTCAGTAAAAGTAATTCACGCTGCATTTCGAGCCATAAATCATCTAGTTTCTGTCCCAGGTCTCCCAGGGTAGGTGAAGGTCCTGAAGTAGCAAGCACAATCAATAGCCAGTCGCCCAAATATTCATAACGCCCTGCTTGTGACAGTGTGTTAGGGCTTTCAACTTTCTCATCGAACCACGCCATACTTGATTCGGGTAAATATGCCTGAACTGGATCATAAATTTCAGGTGGCAGGTTATACACATTCCCTTTATATCGACCTGGTGATCCCAGATGAGACAACAACAGGATCAAGGGCCGGATATTTCTGCTTGGAATTTCTGGTACAACGCCATACTCACCGAAGCGCGACAGCATTTCAGGATGGCTTGATTCAATCAGCACCATACCACACACATCTTCAGGGTATTTTCCCGCAAATATTCTGATATAGGCACCACCAAATGCATGGCCCACCAGGATATATGGACCTTCTTCACCTGCAGCATCCAGAACAGTAGAAAGTTCACGTGCGATTGTCTCGCCGTCTCTGGGAAGCGGCCCTGGTTCACTCCACAGGATTCCAGCTCTATCGTAGCTGCATGCGCGGGTCAATTCCCCGATTCTTTCTTGAACTGGCACCCAGCTCAACGAGCCATACTGATCAAGGTCAGCTTCAAAAACAACCGTTGGTCTCCCACTCCCCGCGCAGTACAAATGGATATTATGGGTTCCTAGATTTACCATTTGACCTGGTGGGGGGTACTCAGCTCGATATTTGTTTCGAGCAACGGACTCTTTAACTAGTAGATAGACAATCAGCCCTAAAAAGAGAAACAGTCCAACCAATAATATCCGTCCAGCCCAACGCAGTATGATCGTTAGCAATCTTTTTACCCTCAAAGGATTATTCTCTTTTCCTATTCACAAATGCTTGCCGGTGGGAAAATCATGATTTCAGAAGTTTGTTTTACTCATGATACTTATGAGTCCCTATCAATAAACTGCATAAACTATCAATTTGTTTTGGATTCTTTCAATTCAGAGAATTTACAAAAGGAACATTATCACTTGTTAGATGCTCGCCCAACGGCTGGCGATACCTACATCGATGGAGCGCAGCGGAGAAGGTGTCGGGCGCGCGCGGGGTTGGTTGACCTAATTACCAGGATGGCTTTTTCGCCTCACCGGGGAGATCTTGCCATTGACCGCCTTGCTGCACCCACTGCTCTCCCCAAACCTCAGCAACTTCCCTCTTCAACTGCAACGTATATGTTGCAGTTTGCCTGCCTCGTTTCAACTGAACAGTCAACTCATTCCATTCGCCACAAGCCTGATTTTGAATACCGGCAATACTTTCCCGAGTAAGGTACGAGATGATCCATCCATACCTTGTCTTCAAATCTTCCTGGATCACTACCATGTAATTACTCGTGAGTAATAACAGAGTGTTAGCGGAAATAGGCCGGCGAATCAACAGCAGCCAACGTTCCCAGGTACCTCGCTGGAAAACCACGGCTTCCAGTAACTCACCAGGTAACACCCCGTAGAGGCTTACACCATTTGAAAACTTCAGCGGCAATGTATCAAGCGTATGTTGTATATCTGGGGAATAGGAGGATTTCCCTATCTGCGTGCCGGAAATGGCTTTTGTCGTCTGCAGCAATTTCTGCACAGGTGGTGCCAGGAGGTACCAGGATACTGTATTGAATTCCACGTTGACTCGAGTTGGCGAACCCGGTCCTTGCGCAAGGATTTCCAGTAATCCATAAAGCAAGATCATTGAAACTCGCACATACATGATCCCGCCCCCCTTTATATGCCTGATTTGGGGTTCCTGGTCAGGCCAAACCGACGCCATAAGACAGATCACATCCGCAGGCGAAAACAGCAGGGCCTGCTTCGGAACATAGTGCCACCCACGATGTATCTGCGGTGGAAATGCAATAATGGTCTGGATGGCTATACTAGAGGCCAGTGCCGCCACGGCTGGCGATTGGAGGTCGGGGGGCAGATCAGATATGTTTTTCAACACTGAAGGGTGACGCTCAAGACCTCGTGTAGGCACCTCTCGCTTCAGTTGGGTCAAGCGTTTTTCTAAATCATCCTTTGCTGCAGTCACAGGAACATAAACCTCTACAATTCAAAATAATCAGCTGCCCAAGCAATAAATTACTGCTTCGTGAGCGGCCCAACTAGTGTTAATACGGTCCGTATAATAGCTTATGACGGCATTTTTTACCGTATAACGCCCGAAAATAAATGGGGGATTATTCAGCAATAGATGAATATTTGGTTCAAATTGTAGTAACCAATCATTAATTACTATTATATGCACTATTACATTAGAATCAAAATACATTTAGTACACTTCTGAACCGCAAAGATTATGAGATAATGCCAACAAAGGGTAGAGGAGAGAAACATGGCGATTATGGTTCGTAAAAGAAAGGTTACATTAACTAAAAATCCACCCTGAAGAAAGATCAAACCGAAGTGAGTGCAGCTGCAATGATAATAAATAATTGACACCCCTTTTGAACAACAACAGATCGCGGAAACGTCACTGACCGCGCAGCAGGTTCTTGATTTGAGCGATCTTTTTTCGATCGCGGATCGGCTCAACAAAATTCATAAAACGACTGCTGAAATGGAGTAAACATAACCGTCATGAGAGACCAATATGTCTACTAAGAACACGATAGCAGAACATGAATTAAAAGACAAGGACCGATTTAACAGTCATTTTCTGGGGGATATGAACACAACATGTATTTTGTTCACATTATCGTTCGTAGTTGAAAGCTGTATTCCTGCCCGCTTGCAGTCCGGGTTAGCCCGCGTCCTGGTTCAAATCGCCACTGCCTGCGGCCACGGCTCCCCACGTGCCTGGGTCCATAGCGTGTTCACATAATTTAGTGCGAAGTAGTTCTGCGCAAGATGAAGCCAGAAGGCGCCCGACTCAGTGAGTTCGAGATGCCCGCCATTGTGGACCGCGAACCCGGCCTGTTCCATGACTCTCAGCCACTGGCGGGTCTTGGGGGCATCATTACAAAGAGCCGCATTTAGGCCGTCCAGTGGAATGCGCGTGTCATAAATCCTCCAGTACAGCCACCACCAGCCAGACATCTCACCAGCGAACGGCATGCGCAGGGCGATCGCCGAGCGCCCGTTGCACGTTGCCTGGACCCAACTATTGAAATCGAATGTATTAAGCACGAACCCATCGGGCAGATGCGATCCGGCGCCAGGGCCTATCCCTATGTAGTCGTCCCGGGTGACCGAGGAATAGCGCGGGGCGGTGCCTCTCTTGAAGCCCCACACCGAAACGCGCTCAAAGTTGTGTTCAGCGCACCACCTGCTAATGGCCCGGTAGTGCGCCTGGCGCATACGCAGTTTTGGCATTCGCACCGCCTTCAGCCGCATGTATTTACCGACCGAGGTGTATGGAAAAGTGAAGAGTGGGTATGTCGTGAGCTGGTCCGCGCCGAGCTGCGCGGCTCGGGCTAAATCTGCAGTCACATCAGCGACAGTCTGGCGCGGCAGAGCGAACATGAGATCCACGTTAACCGAAGCAAAACCACTCTCCACGAGCAGTGCCAGCGCCTGCTCCGCAACCAGGGGCTTGTAGTCACGTCCAATTATGGCAAGGTTCTCAGGCTGGAACGATTCCACACCCAGTGAAACAAGCGCCACATCCATGTCACGCAAACACTGCACGGTCTCATCATTCACGTCAGCAGGGTTGGTTTCGATGCAGATATCGCCTGTCAGGCGGAACCGTTCGCGCACGCGCCTCAGCACACGGGCAACGCTGTCCAGGGCCAGTGTCGGCGTGCCTCCGCCGATGTAGACACTCGTTATCTCCGCCGGCCCAATCGCATCAGCCCACCAGTCTACCTCGGCAATTGCTGCCCGGGTGAAGGGTTCCACGAGTGAGGCGCGATAAGGAACTTTGGTGTAAGGACAATAGGGGCAAAAGTGGCAGCAGAACGGCACATGCAAATACAGTGAAGTGCGCTCAACCAGCACTGGAGCCCAACCCGGAGCGGGCCGTTCGAAAACCCAGCGTTGTTCAGGCCCCACCAGGTAGCGGCGGATGGATCGTGTGGTCATGTGTAATAGCCAATGACTCAGGCTGTTCACCAGTACCTCAGCATGCCGAGCAATGCGCTCGGGCGCAAGCGTTGAAACTCTGTAAGCTCAGTGCAAGCCGCGTAACCACAGTCCGCACAGACCTCATCCGCGGCGCGACAGCACACCGACTCGCCATCAACATCTCTCACCGAAGCCACAGCAAAACGTCGTGGCCAATCGCCAGATTTCAGCGCCAATAAACCAGCCCGTGTATTGAGAATCGGCAGCCCGGCTCGGATGCAATCGAGGAGCCGGTCAATAATCGGCGCGCGCTCCTCATTGGTCAAGAACAACTCGTCGCGCCCGTAGTAAGGCGTGTGGAAGTAGAACATGACACCGATGATAGGGAAATTCGTTTCAGCCACCCACTGCAGGAACGGCTCGATGCCCTCCGCGGTGTTGCGGTCAATCACGAAGATAACGGCGACCTTGGGGTTCGACCTCGTGCGAATGGTGCGTTCGACCTGATGAAAGTGATTGCCGCGCCGCATATCAAAGGTGCCTGGCAACCCATCCATACTTACCCAGACGAGATCAGCCGAGGTTTCGAGTTCAAACAGGCCGTTGGTGTAAACATGTACGTGGAAGAAACCAATCCGTTTCGCCTCAACAACCGCGTCCTTGAGTGTATGGCCTGCGTCGCGCCACAGCATGGGTTCCCCACCGCTGAAGTACAGGTCCCGGAACCCGCGGTTCCATGCGTCCTGCATCGCGGTGACCAGTTGAACCCAGGTCATATCGGGACGGCCGGTATTGGAGACGTGACAGCCGCGGCAGGCAAGGTTGCAACGGTCCGTCACCGCCAAGCCATAGATGAGCGGTTCCGGGTGTTGCAGCACCACAAAGCGCCAGACGAACGCGGCGTAGAAACGGAGCCGACCCCATAGGTTTCTTCGAAACCTATGGATATCTTCTCGCTCCTCGCGCGGGGTCCGTTCCAGCGAGACGGTAGAAGGCCTTAGTCTGCGCACCGTTGAGTTCGCGATCTGTCATAGCTCATTGTCCCCTAACTCCCGCGTACGGTATTCATCGTAGTCAGGCAGCAGGCGTGAGTACTCTGAATCCATCAAGGGTGAGGAAATCATGAAATCTGCTGAAGATCGATTGCACGCGATGGGGATATTCCACACTACTGCCATTCTAAGAAGCGCTTTCACATCGGGATCGTGCGGCATCGGCTCAAGTGGATCCCAGAAGAAGATCAGAAAGTTAATTTCGCCATCAGCGATCTTCGCGCCAATCTGCTGGTCGCCTCCGAGAGGCCCACTTTGTAGCTTGTTCACCTCGAAGCCAAGTTCTTTTTCCAGCATAAGGCCAGTCGTCCCCGTCGAGTAGAGTTTGTGATGGGACAAAAGATCTTTATTGAACCGGGCCCACTCAACAAGAGCGTGTTTCTTGTTGTCGTGTGCGACCAGGCCAATATTCTTGTCGTGCGCCATTGGAAGATCTTTTTCGGGCATTTAGGGTACCTCTCCTTATATGTGTGCGGCAGTCTTCCTATCACAAGCAGAGTGAAGAAGCAGGCCGCCTAACGGCTCGGGTTACCTGTGCTGGGGCGGGTCGAGATAATGTCCACAGACCAGTATATACCAAAAGCTAGAACCAAACCAAAAATATCGCCCAGAATCCCAAGCGTCGGGTGCATGCTGTGTGAACTGGTTGATAACCCAACATCTTGATTCGAGAAATCCACCAAACACATTTTATATGAATCAATTTCTTATAAGCTTTGGATAATACCTCTCAGAAGATTTTTTGTGCTCAAATTCTGTGGATAAAGTGAAAATTTGATCCTTATCTGTTAAACCTTTACTTTTATTGATTATATCAATACTACAGAATCTATTTTTCAATAAGCTGACAGGTTGGGCGATGAGAATTACCATATAATATGTTGTTACTTCTGAGTGCAGAATAGAGAACTATTGCATTAAACTTTTAGGGGAAGAAAAGAAATGCTAAACAAAATTAAAAATAGAATGCAAAGTAGAAAAAAGGGGAAAAATAAGGACAACTTCACTTCTTTAAAATACAAAGTATTACCCAGATGTTCACCAAACTGGGTAGAAAAATTCGAGAAACAACTTTCGGATAGAAATTTGGGGGGATATGCTGTAAAACCAACCCGAATACGAATCCTTCAACCACTGTATTACAATGGTTTAAGGATCAAGGATCTCTTTCATTTACCATTTGGTGGGTATGAAATCACATTGGAGACGGATGAAAAAATGCGTATTTCATATAAACAATGGTTTGAAAACGTATATCAATCCAGCTAAAGAGGAAATTTATAAATATTCCAAAGCCAGCCAAAGACCAGTCTTTTAGTGAACTTGCCTCAACTTAAGACGGATCGCCTTGAAAACGGCAAGTCATCCAAGGCAACACTTTCCTTGTGGCGGCAGGTTCGTGCCAGGCTGGCCCCGGATGCAAATTTCTCATCTGCCCCCTTAAGCTGAGGTAATTCGTAAATAAGTTAGTAATTGGGAACGGCTGCGAAACAGAGCTGTATTTCGATCTTTACCGGTTTTTGAGCAATAAATTTCAGGTAACCGCGTTGATAAAATCTGCCAGCAAACCGTAAGCGGTCGTATCCGGCCCGGGGTTGCCTTCTATCAGCGATAACTCGGGCAGCGTATCGGTGGTGAACTGGACGATGCTGGTCGAGCCTTCAATCGAATAAAAGGGCGTCTCCGGCCCAACCATCTCGGGCGCGACCCTGGCGACCACTGCCTGGCCGGTTTTTTCTGCCGAGCACAGTAATTTCCAGCGTTTTCCATTCTGTTTTGCCTGTTCGATCTTCTCAGGCGTAACCCCCCGGATCCCCTCCCGGTCGATCTCAGACGGTAGCATGGGAACCCCCATTAACACTGTCGCCAGCGCGGCCACCTTTACCGCCGCATCCCAGCCGTCAATATCTCCGCTGGGATCAGTCTCGGCAAGGCCAACATTCTGAGCATAAGCCACGGCCTGGTCGAAACTCTCCCCGCTTTCCATGCGGGTCAGGATTACATTGGTGGTGGAATTTAATACGCCCTTGAAAGAAAGCAGGTTGGTTGCGGGCAAAGTCTCCCTGAAAAGGGCAAACACCGGCGCGCCGTCCATCACTGCCGACTCAAAGTAAAACCGCCTGCCTTTATTTTCAGCGATCTCGGTTAGTTCCCGGTATGCGTGCACAACCGGTCCTTTATTGGCGGTGATCACATGCATCCCGCAATCCAGCGCGGTGCGGATGCAGTCCACCGCCGGCTGCCCGCTTTCGTAATTTACGGGGGTATTTTCAAATAGCACATCCGCGCCGCATTCACAGATAAACTCGCAGCCCTCCCGGGGCGCGACTGAATCGGAGAGCACGCTGAGGTCTTCTAACCGCAGGGCTCGCTCGAGGTCAATGCCGTCCCGGTTTATCACCACTCCATGCCTGCTGGTTGCAATCGCGGTAACGGCAAAGGACAGGTCATAGCGGCTTGCCAGTTCGCCTCTTTTGTCCAGAAGCAAGCGCGCCAGCGCCCGGCCAACATTTCCAAATCCCATCAACGCTAAATTGTAGTGCGGCATAATCCAGCCTCCCGGTTTGTCTGCATCAAAATGAATTTAAATTCTACACCAGTAAAGGGTGATTCCCCAGGATTATAAAGGAATTTGGGAAGAATTCCCCCGATTGGTTATATCTGCGGCCAGGGGAACGGCCTCCTCGCAGGATCTGGCTGGGGAAATTCATCTGTTTTGATCAAACGCTCGGCCCTTAATAAAAGAGCTTCAATTTCAACGCGGTCTAGATGGGCGTTTAATTCATTATATAAACCGCCGCTTTCTTCTTTCTGTTCCACAAGATTTTTATAAAATTGGGAGACACTCTCCAGGATACTCGCCGGAACCGGTTCTCCGACAAAGTCCCACAGAACAGTGCGAAGTTTATCATCCCGGTGGAAGCACAGGCCGTGGTCTATCAACCACAGGCGCTTTTCGGCGTCAATCAGCAAATGGCTGCCCTTGCGGTCAGCATTATTTATCAGGATATCAAAAACGACCACCGGCCGCAGACGCTGTCGGTCTTTCCGGGTGAAATTAAAATAATGGTATTCAGGGTTGTGCTCTATAAAAAACTGCAGCGAACCCGGGCCTAGCGGCCCATTTTCGCGGTAGGCGGTTAAAGGGACAAAATCCCATTTCAGCGCCTGGCTCACTAAAAATGCCGCCGCCTCCCGATGGGCAAGGCTTTCCGCCGGGAAATCCCATAACGGCTGCTGGCCTTTGCTAGGTTTGTAAACAGCTGCCCGATTAATTCCGCCGTAACACAGATTTACCAGGAAGGTATAGTTGGACCCCCACAAAAATTCTCCTTTAATTTCTATTTCGCCGTGCTGAAGAAATTCAAAGTCCAGGTTCTCGTCCATTGTCCAGCTGGATTCCTTTGTAAACACAATTCGGTAGGTTGTTTACCAGTCCTTATCCCCCTGCTGCGCTTTGAGATATCTATCCAGATCAGTGTTTATGCCCGTTCTTTTTCGGGCAGAAATGCCCGCTGGGGTCCATCGGCTCTCCGCACTGCGGGCATAACGGCCTGCCCCTTGCCGCGACTTCAATACCCCAGCGGCACATGCTTCGGATCTGGGAGCGGGTGCACCAGAAACGCACCACCCGGGCATCTTTCGGGTCTTCGCCTTCCGGCACAATTTCCCTGGAGATCAAAACCACCAGATCTTGGTCTTTGTCGTATCCCAGACCGATCTCGCCAACTCTGAAAAGCGGGTCAACCGGCGGCGCAATATGCATCTTGTCCTCTTCGTAGTCCGTTCTGGCATCGTCCAGGTCCGGGAATTTCTCCTGGATCTCGGCAAGAAACTGCTCAACTCCAACCGCCAGGGATTGAATTTGAAGCTTCTCAACGATTAATGTGACTGTCCGTTCGTTCTGCCAGCCCTGCAGGTAGAAAACGCGCTTGCCGGGTTGGCCGATTGCATCGGTCGTGATATGGTTGACGGGTTGCAGGTCGATTTCTAGTTCAGCCATTTTTTTCGTCCGGGTTACGTAAATGAGTATACCAGAATCAAAATTTCTTTAAATTGATGGAAAAACGATAGTTCAGCATGAGCAGGCGAACGCTTGACTCCCCAAATTGGAGAGCGCTGACGGAGGCCGGGGAGACAATTATCCTCTGGAAAAGATCCAGCGCCATCCCGGCATAATACGCCACTGCGAGTTTAATCGGGTCAGAATGAGAAACGCACACAATCATGTCACGCGGTTTGTGACTCGCCAGTATCTCCTCCAGTTCGGCGACAATCCTCATCTGTGCTGAAGATAGGGATTCTCCCTCCGGAAAGCGAAATCTTGAGGGTGATGTCTGCACCCGGCGCCACAGCCTTCGCCGGCGGAGTGATTTGAGGGTTTTATCCTGCCATTCGCCAACATCTGTCTCTATCAATCCAGCCCTCGCTGCAACTTGCAAACCCAGCCCTTCAGCGATAGGCTGAGCAGTCTCCATCGTGCGTTCTAGCGGGCTGCTGTATACAGCATTAACCGGCCACCTTGCCAGGTTTTCAGCCAGTTCCAGGGCTTGTTTCCGGCCATTTTCATTCAGGTGAACGCCAGCCGCCCTGCCAGCCATCCGCCCAGCTTGCAGGTATTCATTTTCCGCGTGTCGAACCATCAATATGGTTGGCATCTGCTTTTAAGAACCCATCCTTGCCGGTTTATGGCGGTGTTTGAGGTCCTGAATCATATCCTCGCTGATATCCGGCAGCATCTCTGGCTTTTCGATTCCGAGCGCTTTACGCTGGGCTTCCCGCCAGCGGCTTAAGCGTTCATCCACCTGTTGTTCGTACCCCTGGCTTGATGGTTCGTAGAAATATGTTCCCAGGATTTTCCGGGGCAGGTACTGCTGGGGTGTGAAGTGGTCCTCAGCATCATGCGGGTAGCGGTAATCCCTGCCGTGCCCGAGCGCCTTCCCATCCCGGTTTGCATCCTGCAGGTGCTGCGGGACTTCAATGATGCCTTCATCTTCTATCAACTTGAAGGCTTTAAAATAAGCCATAGCAGAATTAGATTTCGAGGCGGTTGCCAGAAATAAGGTCGCCTCAACGATCGGGAAAATCCCCTCAGGCATCCCGATATAATCAAACGCCTGAGCAGCCGCGCTGGCGACCACCAGCCCCTGCGGCTCTGCCAGGCCGATATCTTCACCCGCCAGGATTATTAACCGCCGCAAAATAAAGCGCGGGTCTTCACCAGCATACAGCATCTTCGCCAGCCAGTACAGGGCAGCATCCGGGTCTGAGCCGCGCACCGATTTTATAAACGCGGATATGGTATCGTAATGGGAATCTCCATCCTTATCATAAAGCACCGCCCGGCGCTGGATCGATTCCTGGGCGACATCCAGGGTGATGTGGATTTCCCCTTTGCTGCCGGGTATCGTGCTTTCTACCGCCAGTTCAAGCGCGTTGAGCGCATTGCGGGCATCACCACCGGCAACCCGGATCAGATGTTCCCGGGCATTATCATCCAGGATAATCCGCCGGCTGCCGTAACCGCGTTCTTCATCCTGGATGGCATTCTGGAGAATCCGGATAACATCCTCGTCCCTCAGCGGGCGCAGTTGAAATATGCGCGAACGCGACACCAGCGCCCCTATCACCTCGAAATAGGGGTTCTCTGTTGTCGCTCCGATCAGGGTGATCTCGCCCTGCTCGACATGCGGCAGCAGGGCATCCTGCTGGGCTTTGTTCCAGCGGTGAACCTCATCCACAAAAAGGATCGTCCTTCGATTGTAATATTTCCTCTGTTCCAGGGCATCCGCGATCACCTTGCGCAGTTCCGCCTTGCCCGCCAGAACCGCCGATAAGGTCTCAAAATGGGATCTGGTCCTGTTTGCTATGACCTGCGCCAGGGTGGTCTTGCCTGATCCGGGAGGTCCCCACAGGATGAGCGAGGAAAACAAACGGTCCGCCTCGATCGCCCGCCTCAGCAATTTTCCCGGGCCAAGGATGTCCTCCTGGCCCTGGAATTCCTCCAGTGTGCGCGGTCGCATCCGGGCTGCCAGGGGAGCCTCGTGTTTTATTCTTTCGTTCAACGCCTGATCAAATAGATCCATTGTTAAGTGTGTTTTCTACTAAAAAAGATCGGAATAGGGAATTCTACCATGCTGGTTTTCCTTATTCATAAATTTTTTATAAATCTAAGCGGTTTGTGTTTCAGGATAGTATGACAATAGGTTACAATCTCCCTGGAAAGTATCTCAAAATATTTAAAATAACCGAAACCAGGGATTTATTATCCCTTTTCCCGGGTGGAATTTTCTAATGGAAGAAACCCAATCATTCATACCGCTTCTGCTGGTTCTCGTCCTGGCTTTTCTGGTGCCGCTCCTGCTTTCAAGGGTTAAGAGGCTGGTGATACCGATCGTGGTAGGTGAAATTCTTGCCGGTGTGCTGATCGGGCCGAGCGTTCTTGGTTGGGTGACGGGAGGCGAGCCGTTATTGACGCTTCTGGCAGAATTTGGGTTCGTATTCTTGATGTTCCTTTCGGGGATTGAGATCGACTTCTCCAATCTGAAACTGACCGGATCGAAAAAAGAAGAAACAGGGAGCGCAAAAAGGACCTGGGGGCCAGCCCAGATCGGCACTCTGACTTTCCTGGGGACGATCGGGCTGGCGGTTATCTTCGGATTTATTGCTATGTGGGCGGGTTTGGTACAGAATCCATGGATGCTGGCCCTGGTTCATTCCACGACTTCCCTGGGGGTCGTCCTTCCGGTATTAAAGGAGCGTGGGTTGAGCACCGGGCGATACGGGCAGACTCTGCTCGTTTCTGCGTTGATCGCTGATTTTGTGACAATGATTCTGATCACAGTCCTGGTTGCGGCGCTGTCGCGTGGGATCACTCTGGATGTCCTGCTGTTAAGCATCCTGTTTGTAGCCTTTGTTAGTATCTACCGGGCCGGGAATCTGTTCTTCAACCGCTTTTCATTTTTGCGCAGAGCAATGGACGACGTCAGCCATACCACAGGCCAGATCAAAATGCGCCTGGCGTTAACAATAATGATCGTGTTTGTTGTTCTGGCTGAGATACTGGGAGCAGAGGTAATCCTGGGAGCGTTCCTTGCGGGCGCAATCGTTGCTCTCCTGCGCACACCGGAAGATGCAGATGTTATCGCCCAGCTTGAAGCCTTCGGGTTTGGTTTTTTTATCCCGGTTTTCTTTATTATGGTTGGCGTCAGTTTCAACCTGCAGGCTTTGCTCAGTTCGCCAGAGAACCTGCTTCTGGCATTCGTCCTGTTAGTGGCAGCCTTCACTGTCAAATTTCTGCCCGCCCTGTTTTTCAAGCTGGCGTTTGAATGGCGCCAATCGATTGCTGCCGGGGCGCTTCTATCCGCCCGGCTCTCCCTGATTATTGCGGCATCCGCGATTGCACTGCGCCTGGGGGTTATCAGCGATGTGATGAATGCAGAAATTATCCTTGTCGCAATAGTCACCGTCTCAATCGCCCCGCTGATTTTTAACCGCCTGATCCCCATGCCCCCACCAGACATCACCCGTCCTATTATTGTGGCTGGCGCCGGTCAGCTCGGACTCCAGGTCGCAGAACGTCTGCGCCTGCACCATGATGATGTCATCATCATAGACCGGGATCAACAGAGAGTTAGCGAAGCGCACAGGCTCGGTTTCAGCGCCACAGAACGGCTTGCGGACTGTCCTGATAAAGAGCTTACCGATTGTTTTGACCAGGCCCAGGCTCTGGTCTGCACCCACAATGACAGCGACCGCAACTACCGCATCTGCCAGGAGGCAAAGACAGTTTACGGGATCGACCACATTGTAGCCCTGGTGAACCTGCCAATGGACATCCCCCGTTTTGAGATGCTGGGAGTTATCGCGGTCAACGCCTTCCGTGAGCAGCCCTCCCTTCTTGACCTGCTGACCAGGAACCCGGGTATGTATGACATTCTGACCGGCAGGCAAGAGAACAAGGAAATCCTGGAAGTGGACGTTTCAAATCAGGCGTGTTCAGGCAGTGCCCTGGGAGACCTATCTCTCCCAGGCGACGTGCTGGTGCTTTCACTGCGCCGGGATAACGCCGTGATGATCCCTGACGACAGCACAAAACTTGAACTGGGTGACCATCTGACACTGATTGGATCGATCGAATGCATCGAATCGGCCAGGAATTTTATGTCAGGAAAGGCAGCCTATCCATAAGGTTCAATTCTCTGCTTGAATTTTTTCCTACTAGATTATTTTCAGGCGGTTTTATTTAAAATGGATAATAATCGAATCAGACCTTTATAAAATAATTTACAATGATTGAAAACATCCCCATGTTTAGAAAAGTGTCTTCTTTAATCGAATAGAATAGGAAACAAAATAAAATTCAACAGGATTAATCGAATGAAACAAGCCATACTGGATCTAAAACAGGCAGTCGATAATTTGCGTGAATGTTTTGAAGATCTTCCGGAAGAATCGTTTACAGAACCAGTGGGAGAATGGTCTCCCCGCGACCTCCTGGCCCATATTATTGGCTGGAACCGCTACACTATCACCGCCTGCAGGCAAATTCGGATGGGTGAGCTGCCTGCCAAGTTGGGCGATTCCGAGATGGATTACAGCATTGTGGATGCAGAATCAGTCCAGCTCTACATTACAACCGAACGCGACCTGCTCCTGGATGAGATCGAAACTTCTTACCAGTCGCTCGAAAATTTCCTCATCTTCATGAAGCCGGAGGATTGGGACAGGGATTTTGGAGTCCGCTTCGGGGAAAAAACCATCACAATTGAAAGCGTGGTCAGAGCACTGATAAAAAACTACAATTACCACTGCAACCAGGTAAAATCATGGTCAAACAGGATGGACAGGGGTTAGATTAAATTGGTCAACAGCTCCGGTTTTTAATTTTGAATTCCCGCATAACATGAGCTTCAATCTAAATTTTTACAATTAATTCTGGTTCTCTTCTGCCCTTTGGGCATCGATCTGGTGTTCCGCAACCATCGTCCTCCTGGTCTTCGACACACCCCGCAGCATGATCGAATTCGTCTTTGCAAGGCCGCCCTCATACTTCACGCCCGAGAGAATCGGGCCATCATTGATCCCGGTGGCTGTGAAATAAATCTGATCGCTTTTCACCAGGTCGTCCTGGTTGTATGTTTGAGCGGGATCGAAACCAGCCTGCTTAATATTAATAATTTCCTGCTCGTTCTGCGGATCAAGCTGGGCGATAAACATCCCACCGGTGGCTTTTACAACGCAGGCTACCATTATTCCTTCTATCACGCCTCCGCTTCCCATTAACAAATCCACACCAGTGTCTCGGGTGGCTGCCAGCAAACCGCCGGCAATATCCCCATCCGGCGCCAGCATAACATGCGCCCCGGCTGCCCGGATTTCATCTGTTAGGTCCTTGTGGCGCGGTCTGTCCAGCACAAATACATTCAGCGTGCTGATTTTCCGATTTTTTGCCCGCGCCACCAGAGCGAGAGTCCAGGCTGCTGGCGCATCCAGGCACTGCGAGACGAGATGGGGGGCGACATCAGAATCCACCACAATTTTCTTCATATAGGTTACACCAACCAGCCTGGCCATACTGCCAGCCGGGGCGACCGCCGCAGCAGATATCGCTCCCGATGAACCTCTTGATAGCTGGGTGCTGCCGTCGATCGCATCGACCAGCACATCAAGTTCCGGCCCTTTCCCGGTACCGACCTTTTCACCGTGTTCGTAAAATGGCGGCTGAGAGACTGTCATTTCCCCGATAACAATCCTGCCTTCCATGTTTATTCGGTTTAACGCCGCGACCATATTTTCAGTTGCCTGTTTATCGGCAAGCTCTCTTTCGCCCAGCCCGATCCAGCGGCCTGCCACCAGCGCGGCTGTCTCGGTAGCACGGACCAGGTCAAATGCCAGATTCTTGGGTAAGATGTCTTTCATTTCAATTCCTCCTTCAATCGATCGCCTCCAGCAAGACCGCCGCTTCCCAGGCCAGGATTCCCCCTTCAAGCACGAATAGATTATCGTATCCTTTCTGGGCCAGCTCATACGCAACCCGTGTGCTGCGGCGTCCGGCGCGGCAGTTCAGCACTACCGGCTTATCTTTTGGAACCCGGGCAGGATCAGCCAGGATATCCGGCAGCGGGATCAGTTTCGCGCCCTGGATATGCCCCTGGCGAAATTCCCTCGGTTCGCGCACATCGATAATACTCACCCCGGAATCTGATTCTAATTCACACCATAATTCGGCTGGCGTTATCGTGTTAACTTCGCACGGGTATGCCTCAAAATGGGGAGATTCACCGATCAGGTCAAGCCGTTTGGGCAGGTCCTGGCATTCCTTAAATACCCTCAGCGGGCATTCGTAAATGCAGACCGCTGGATCGAGCGCATTATAGAAAATAATTCCGATTGCATTCATTTCTCTTCCGAGGAAATGGTCCTCGCCAAGATATTCAGAAAATCCTGTCGCCCGCATCACCTCCATAACCGGATCGCGAATCCGGCTGATATAAACATCCCCGCCTCTTTTCCGGTACAGCCTGACAATCCGCTCCAGAGCATGTACGCCGCTTATGTCGAAATGCTCCACCCCGAGTATGCGCAGCAGCAAAAATCGCTGGCTGGGGTTGCGGGCCTGGTGAGCGAGTATAAAATCCTCAACATGGTTAACCGCCCCGAAATACAGGTCTCCCAGCACCTCGATCACCGATAACTGCGGGCATTCCGGCCTGGTTTCCTGATTAACCAGAAACTGGTAATCTTGATCCGGCAGCACTATCCGGACCCGGGGCATACTTGTCCGCAGCAAATAATAGCCCAGGGACAAAACGATGCCAATCAGAACAGCATATTCCAGGGGAATTGTTAATGTCGCAATCAGGGTGATCGTCATGATAATCCGGTCTGCGCCCCCTCCGTTCCAGATACGAATGATTTCTTCCTTATGGATTAACCCGATCGCAACAATAATCAATACGCCTGCCAGGGCTGTCAGGGGAATATAGCCAGCAAAAGAACCAAAAAGCAGCAGGGTGACCAGCAGAATTAAACCCGCGACAACATTGGATACCCCGGAGCGGGCGCCCGCCTGGCGGTTTATCGCCGTACGGCTGAAAGAACCCGCAACAGAATAGCCGGAAAATATCCCGCTGGCAAAATTCGCCAATCCCTGCCCGATAAATTCCTGGTTATTGTCAAGGCGCTGCCCAGTCTGGCTGGCAATGCTTCTGGCAATGGACATCGACTCTACCAGTCCAATTGCGGCGATCGCCAGCGCCCCGGTAACCAGATTCGGGTACACTTTTAGATCAAAGAGCGGCAGAGAGGAAAACGGCGGAAAACCCTGTGGCAATTGTCCGACAACCGCTACCCCAAAATCATCCAGATTAAACACCGCAACAAGCGCTCCAGACAGCACAATCGCAACCAGGGCAGATGGTATCCTGGGGTTGATCCACCGCAGTATTAAAATCAACAGGATTACCCCCAGGCCGATCACCAGGCTGATATTATGCACTTCCGGCAGATTTAACAGCATATTCTGAACGGTTTCATACAGCATGGGTGTTGAGGGGATACTGAGCCTGAACAGGTTGCGAAGCTGGTTGAAGAAAATCAAAACGCCTGCGCCGGCTGTAAATCCAACAATCACCGAATCTGAGACAAAATTCACCAGCAGTCCCAGGCGAAGCAAGCCCATCCCAGCCTGGATTAGCCCAACCATAACCGCCAGCATACCTGCCAGCACCCAGTACTGCGTCTCCCCCGGATTCGCCAGTGGCAGCAGGACGGAAAGCACCAGCAGAGAGAGGGTATTCGTCGGTCCAGTCTGAAGCTGGTTGGAAGAACCCCACAATCCGCCAATAATGGATGCGACTATTGCTGCGTATAAACCCATCTGGGGCGGCAAACCCGCGATCAGCGCAAAGGCAACCGCCTGGGGCAGCATAATCACCGCGACTGTCAGACCCGCGCTTAAATCCGGGCGGAAATCACTTCTTTCATATTCTTTTATTATCCAGAAGGGTCTTAAAAAGAAATTTATTGATGATGAGACCAGCTTATTTAATGTTTCCACAATCCAGGTAGAATAATATCCTATAAAGAAGAATTAACATGTGATTGTATTATAATCCCCGGTATAATACGACAACCTTGATATAATTTATTATATTAATCCTCCGGCAGGCAAGCCCAACCAGACCGGCAGGATGGATTATATTTCTGTTTCAGGACCTATAGTATTAAGTGTTTAATCCGCCGGAGAAACAAATAATATGAAAGAAGTGAATATTTTAGAAGCCCATTCGAGCTATGTGCTGAAATTACGCTTTACTGGCGACAGCCGTACCCTGATATCGAGCGGAATGGATAATCTGGTGAAATTATGGTCTGTGCCGGATTGGGGTTCTAGCGGCTCGTTTTCGGGTCATCTCAACAGCGTGAATAGTTTTGACTTATCTCCGGATGAAACATTGCTGGCAACCGGGTCATCAGACCAGACGGTAAAATTATGGGCTTTTCCGGGTGGAGATTTGCTGCACAACCTTCAGGACCGGAAAAAAGTGGTCTCCTGTGTGCAGATCTCCCCGGACGGAAAATTTGTGGTCTCCGGCTCATACGGCGGGAGGGCTGCCCTGTGGACAACTGGCGGTGAGCTGGTGAACTCCTTTCAGGCTAACCCCGGGAACCTGACATCGGCGCTGCTCTCGTCTGACATGAAAACCATCGCCACAGCAGGGCTGGGCGATAACATCCAGATCTGGGAGATGCCGGATTGGAACAATCTCGCCACTCTTGCCGGGCATACAACCGCGGTAACAGTTCACAGATATATCCGGAACGGGGCTGTGCTGGTTTCATCAGGTTACGAAGGCGGGATCAAATTCTGGGATACAGCAAATTGGAAACTGGTAAAATCCCTTGACCCGCAACTGGCGGGTATGCGGGCAGTCGCCTTTTCAGCTGATGAAGAAATACTCGCAGTCAGCGGCGAAAGCCAGGTGAAGTTGTTCGATGTCATTGATTTTTCGCTCCTGTACACACTCCCGGTAACCACCAGAGTGATAAACGGTATCGCCTTCTCACCGGATGGAAAATGGTTGGCATTGGGGGCTGCAGATAAAAAAATAAGAATTTGGGAAAGGTAAAATAGGGTCGAATCACATACTGGGCAACCCGGATTGAATAGTACCCAATTAACCAGGTGCTGCAACTCCCTGTATAATTAATTCAATCAGCCTGGATATAGAAAAATCCTTGACGATGAGACAGCGATGAAATTGACTATTGAAAAAATGCGGCGGGAGGATTGGGTATTTGTCCGTTCGATATACAGAGAAGGCATTGAAACCGGAAATGCGACTTTTGAGGTTGATGTGCCGGAATGGGAGCACTGGGACAGGGTTCATCTCATCGAGCCCAGGCTTGTCGCCAGGTCGGGAAACCAGGTCGTTGGGTGGGCAGCCCTTTGCCCAGTCTCAGACCGCTGTGTTTACGTTGGGGTTGCTGAGGTCAGCATCTATGTCGCCGGACATGCACAGGGTCTGGGTATTGGCAAATCGCTGTTGAAAAAACTGATCTCTCGTTCTGAAGCAGCCGGGATCTGGACCCTCCAGGCTGGCGTATTCCCGGAGAATGAGGCCAGCCTGGAGTTACACCGTTCATGCGGGTTCCGCAAGGTCGGCCAGCGCGAACGGTTTGGCAAGCTGAATGGTGTCTGGAGGGATGTGATCCTGCTGGAGCGCCGCAGCAATCTGGTCGGCGTTTCCTGAATCTTATACCCGTCCGAATATGATTAATAGAAAATTTTTATCTGGGCTTCCTTAATAAATTTATGAAAGAAGAATTCGGCTGCTCTTCACCACCTCAACCTGAATACTCGGGGATCAAGTCCTCATCGTACTATGTCCCAATGCGGGACGGGGTCGAGCTGGCTGTGGAGGTTTTACTCCCCGCCAGTCTTAGCCGTGCAGATAAACTACCGGCGTTGCTAAACCAGACCCGTTACTGGCGGGAAATTGAAATTCGCTGGCCTTTCAGCCTATTTATAAAACCCGCTGATTTAAACCCCGATTTTAATAAGATGAAACCATTCTTCACCAGCCGGGGTTACGCCCTGGTTTTTGTGGATGTGCGCGGGACCGGCGCTTCATACGGCGTCTGGCCGTACCCGTGGCCGGAGGTCTCGATTGATGATGCCCGTGAAATTGTGGAGTGGATAATCCGGCAGCCCTGGTCCAATGGTCTTGTAGCGGGTTTTGGCATCTCATATGTCGGAACAACCGCCGAACTGCTTCCCGCGGTTGAACATCCTGCCGTAAAAGCGGTTATCCCGATGTTCAACCACCCGGATGGCTATACGGATATCGCTTTTCCCGGCGGAGTTATGAACAGGCGTTTCCTGAGTGACTGGGGACAATTTGATCTCGCCCTTGACCACAATACAATCCCTGCCGAGTATGGGCTCAGAGGCCGGATTATTGTGAAGGGCGTGAAACCGGTTGATGTACCTGGCGGCAGAGAGAAATTAAAAGAGGCGGTCGAGCAGCATCGCGCAAATGGGAGCGTCTACGAGCTGGCTCAACTGGTCTCCTGCCGGGACGAACGCCACGAAGGAATCGATATCATGATTGATGACATAACGGTGCAGAAATATGCCCGCAATATCCACAACGCTGGAGTGCCTCTGTTCGGCTTCGGAAGCTGGATGGATGCCGGCACCGCAGATGCGGTTCTGCGCCGTTTTATGACTGTGGATTATGCAGTCCGCGGGGCCATTGGCGCCTGGGAACACGGCGGGCGCTACCACGCCAGTCCGTACGCCTCACCCGGACTAAAATCACTTCCGCCCCTTGAAGGACAATGGGCGGAGATGCTGCGGTTTTTTGACTCTTGCTTGAAAGAAAAAACTCCACCAGCAGCGGATCAGAAAGTCCTGTTCTACTACACAATGGGAGAAGAAAAGTGGAAACAAACCCATACCTGGCCGCCTGAGGGGGTGACCCAATCCAGGTGGTACCTGCAGGCTGGCGGCTTGCTGGCGCCGGAGCGACCGGTTGAAGAAAATGGTTATGAGGAGTATCAGGTTGATTTTAATGCTACAACCGGATTAAACAACCGCTGGTGGGAGATGAGCAGTATTCACGACACAACTGTGATCTACCCCGACCGGGGAGAGACAGAGGGCAGGCTGCTCTCATTTACCAGCCAGCCCCTGGAAAGGGATACCGAGATCAGCGGTTATCCGGTGGTCATGCTTTATGTATCCAGCACGGAACCGGACGGCGTAATAATTGTATACCTGGAAGATGTATTTGAAGATGGAAGGGTAATTTACATCACCGAAGGATTGCTGCGGGCTCGCCACCGCAAAATATCAAGCGAAAAACCGTCATTCAATTTGCCAGTCCCGTACCATTCCTTCAAAAAATCCGCTGAAACCCCACTCATCCCGGGTGAAAGAACCGAATTCCACTTTGGTTTGCTCCCTACTTCAGTATTAATCCGGAAAGGGCACCGGATCCGGGTGAGCATCGCCGGACACGACCGGGACACATTTGAGCGCATCCCTGAGCAAGGCGACCCGCTCCTGAAAATTGAAAGGAACGCCAGATTCAGCTCTTATATTGACCTGCCTGTAATTTCAAGGTAGATTCAGATTAGATTTTTTAAGAATATTTTAGCAATTTTTATGTAATTGTAGGGAGATGGTTTAAAGGAGGGACCCAGTGCTTTTCACGCAGGAGGTGATATTCAAAATCCTGCTTTCCATAGTGGTTGGCGGGGCTATCGGTCTAGAAAGGGAGTACCGTGATAAAGCCGCCGGATTCAGGACAATTTTATTGATCTGCCTGGGTGCCACCCTTTTCACAATCCTTTCACTCCGCCTTGGAGGCGAAGAAGACCCGGTGCGCATCGCTGCAAGTATTGTCGCCGGGGTCGGCTTTCTGGGAGCCGGGGTAATCCTGCGAGACAGGGGCCAGATAATGGGGTTAACTACCGCAGCAACAATCTGGATTTCCGCTGCACTCGGTATGGCTGTCGGCGGAGGTTTCTACCTGCTGGTAATTTGCGCGACCTTCGCAATCCTGGCTGTGCTACTGCTGTTTCCCAGGCTGGAAAATATTGTCGACCAGATGAGGATTACCCAAACCTACGAGCTGGTCTTCCCGATGAAAGAGGGATTATTCGATGAGATATCCCTGGAATTTAAAAAGTCGCGCTTGAATCTATCCGGATTTTCCCGCGACCGGATAGGGGAAAAAATGTTCTGCAAATGGAAAACAATCGGCAAACCTGAATATCACCGGGAATTATCGAATATTCTATTTAATCATCCTGAGATCCTGGAAGTCCGTACATTGTGAGTTTACCTGTGGAAAAAATAAATACAAAAAGCGAACTGCTCGAAAAGGTCAAAGCCAAACGGCTTGAACTGGAAGAGGTAATTAAATCCATCCCCTCCTCCCGCCTGGCCGAACCGGGTGTTGAAAACAACTGGAGTGTAAAAGATATTCTGGCTCACATCTCCAGATGGGAACAGATGATGTGCGAGTGGATCAGAGATCTGCAGGCAGGGATTACGCCGGACCGGCCTCCGCCAGGGACCCCCTGGGAAGACCTGGATCAGATCAACGCGGGGATATTCGAGGAAAACAGGCATAAATCCTTATCCAGTGTGCAGGCAGAATTTGACTCTTCCTACACTGACACATTAAGGTTTGTTGAATCGATCCCGGAAGGAGACCTGTTTGAACCAGGCCGGTTCGAATGGACAAATGGGAATCCGGTATGGTATCTGGTCGGAGCGAATACGTTCTGGCATTATGATGACCACATTCCCTCCTTACGCAACTGGGCCAATAAGTTAAACGAAGATATAAAATGAAACCCCTGCGAACACCGTTTTTCAGCGAACACTTCAATCTCTACCAGGTTGCGCCTGGCGTGCTTGCAGCCATAGCCGTCCCGGGCGGAGGCGCATACAGTAACGCCGGAATTATCGACATCGGTGGGCACACGTTGATATTTGATGCATTCGACACACCCCAAGCCGCTCAAGACTTGTACCAGGCGCAGAAGGAATATGCCAGCAATGACCGTGTTTCGATCCTGCTCAGTCACCACCATTCCGATCACCGCACTTGACTCCAGGTTTTTCCGGGCAGGTTTCCAGTAATCTCCACCCGCAAAACCCGCCAGCTGGTTTATGAAAGCGACAACGATCCCGATTACTCCCCCGAACAAGAACTATTGGAGATGGGTACCTACCGGGAGAGTCTGTTGTCGCAGCTTGAATCCCAAAAAGATCCAAGATGGCAGACTAATCTTAAAGCTTCAATCTCCCATCTGGATAAGTACATTGATGCAATTCCTTCAATAAAAACCAGGTTTCCTGATCAAACATTTGAGGGCGAGATCACATTTTTTGGCTCAGAAGTTACCGCCCACCTGGTCCATGCTGGCAGCGGTCATACGCCCAGTGACAGTTATTTACTGCTTCCCCGGCAAAAGGTGGCGTTTATTGGAGATATCGGATTTTTCGAGTGCCATCCATACCTGCAGGACTGCGACCCGGATGGGCTGCGGGCGATTTTACGAGAGCTGCTGGAGATGGATGTGGAAACATTCATCCCCGGGCACGGCCCGCCGGGCTCTAAAAAAGACCTGGTCCTGCTGGTTGAATATCTGGATACCCTGGAAGAAATTGCACAGCAGTCGGTCGATGTAGGCGTACATGAGCAGGAATTACCGGAAATTGATATTCCTGCGCCCTTTGACCGCTGGAGTTTCGGGATTAATCGATTTAAACCGAATATCCGCTTTTTTTGCGAGAGGTTGCGCCCTCACAGCCGCTGAATTCCGGTTGAAATTGGGCAGCTTTCTATCTCATCCTGACCTGATTTGATAATCAGGTTAACGGCAGTCAGCAGCCCGGGTTGCCACAAAATCATCTTTTTTTAATCGCTGATCCCCTTAAAAATTAATATAAATTTCTTACATCCAATTCAGGATTCTCTTAAGTAGCAAAGATATACTCGGAAGGCCTGAAAAATTTATGGGCGGTTAATTAAATTACATAGAAACGGTGAATTATCCGGGAACATGGATCGTTAAGTGAAAACTCCAATCATTCAAGATTGGTTTATTGTTACTAATCAGTAGAGGTTATTTTATGAACAACAAAAAAATAAATATTATTATAGTAGGCCTTTTCCTGCCAATTCTAACCCTGGCCTGCAGTTTGACAGTCCCGTTGAGCGAAGTTCAGGAAGTGCTTCCCACAGAGATCAACCTGCCTGATGAATTGATTTTTGGTGAGCAGCAAACAGATACAGCCGAACCCCCACCGCCAACCGAAGAGAGCTCAGAACAAGCGCGGATATCCCTGCCAGCGCCGGCGGTCGAACCGGCACCGGACAACCTTTCATTCAGCGATCTGTACGAAAGGGTAAATCCAGCAGTGGTAAATATTATCACTTATGGCGAACAGGCTGGCCGGGTGCTTGCCAGCGGGCAGGGTTCCGGTTTTCTGTTCGACCTTGTTGGCAATATCATTACAAATGCCCACGTCGTTCATGGCTCCCGGCAAGTCGAGGTAATATTTTCCGACGGTACCATTAAATCCGCAGATATTATCGGCGAAGACCTGCACAGCGACCTGGCGGTGATTAAGGTTAATGAGGTTCCGGAGGGAGTCCAACCTCTCCCGCTTGGGAATATAGAAGACATTCGGGTCGGCCAAACAGTGATCGCAATCGGTAATCCTTTTGGACTGGGCGGCACTCTGACAAGCGGCATTGTGAGTGCGCTCGGACGCACCATTCCAGCCCTGACTCCATTTTCGATCCCTGAGAGTATTCAAACCGATGCTGCGATCAATCCTGGAAATTCGGGCGGGCCGCTGCTCAACCTGCGCGGCGAGGTGATTGGGGTGAACGCCCAGATTGAAACCGATGGGTTCAGCCGGAGTAACAGCGGAGTTGGTTTCGCCATACCAGTCAGCATTGTCAGGCATGTTGTGCCCGAGTTGATCGAGGATGGCGTATTTGAATGGGCATGGTTGGGAGTTGTGGGAGCAGATGTCTCACCATCCCTGGCGGAGGCGATGGGACTGCCGGTTGATCGCGGCGCTTATATCTCCGAAGTTGTCGCAGATGGACCTGCCGCTCAGTCCGGATTACACGGCTCGTTGAGAGATACCAATTTTGAAGGGCGCCAGCTTACCATTGGCGGAGATGTTATTACAGCGATCAATGGGGTGAATATAAATTCATTCGGTGACCTGCTGGTTTACATTGCGATGAATGTCAGGCCGGGAGATGAGGTCAACCTTACCGTTTACAGCGACGGCAAATATGAGGACATTAAGGTAACTGTTGAGGCCCGGCCCGAGCAGTTTGACATTCCGGAGATCCCAACCCCCTAGAAATTTTGACTTCTGGCAGGGACCAGAAAACTCCCTGCCAGAAAATCCCCTTTTATTCTTTTATCTATTCCTTACCACTGAAAGTTCTCAAGCAGCCCGGATAACTCACCCAGATCGCTGATTATCGCCTCTGGCTGGATCTTTTTATCCGCCGGTGTCAGTTTTTCAGTATCCACCCGCCTGTTTATCCACACGCTGAAGATACCGACCTGGTTAGCTCCAAGAATATCAGCATTCAGTGTATCGCCAACCATAACTGCTTGGGAGGGTTTCAAATTCCAGAAATCCAGCGCTTTCTGAAACATATATGGGTCCGGTTTCCGGATTCCCTGCGCGGCAGAGGTCATGATTAATTCAAAATAGGACCTGATATTAGCCTGGTCAATCAGGGTCTGGACATCCTGGTCGTCGGCTGCATTTGAGATCAACCCGATTTTATAACCATCTCTTTTAAGCGATTCAAGCGTGGTTATTGCATCCGGTTCTACATGCCAGTGTTTCTGAGACACTGCGTACATACCCGCAATCACCGGGGAGATATCCTCCTTCTCCAGATTTGGATACCCCCAACCTTCCAGGACTTTTCGCAGCACAGATTCAGTAGTGTGCTCCTTACAATCCGTCTTCCTGCGGGCCTGGTATACAACCATCTGGTTATGAAAATCCCTGATAAAAGCGGTTTTTTCAAGGTCGAAACCAGCATTTCTCAAACCCTGGTAAAGCTGTTGATTGGACTCATATACTACCTCCTCCAAGTCGCCATCAAAGTAGATCAGGGTCTCGCCCAGGTCAAAAATTACCAGCTCAAACCGGCGCTTTCTTTCTTCCCGGATATTCATACAGGTTTATTCATTGAACGAGAACGTCGGTTCAGCATAGTAGCGGATGGCATTGGCTGCCATTCTCTCCATCAGCCAATCATTCAACCATTCCCGTTTTTCCTGGAGAGAGTGGTCTGCCTGCAGAATATCAAGCGGGATATTTATATTCAGCGCCCGGTATGGGATGATATGCCTGGTAACCCCGCTGGGTATCTTGTAACCATTTTTAACCGCCGCCATAATATCGTCTGGCTGGTAAGATGGAAATACAACCAGGGCTGTTATCCCGGGGTAATACGGAGATTGTTTCTCCCATTCATCGTTTGAAGCCCGGAAGATTTTTGCCTTTCCTTTATAAGCCCCGACGATATCATTCAGAATCCTCAAATCCTTGATATCGCTCACACGGGAGGCTAGGACCTTACGGACATCGTGTTCGAATACCAGGTAACCAATTGCTTCGCCTTTACTTAACGATTCACGGGCGTCATCCAGGCTGCACTTCTCCAATTTGATATCAGCGATGTTAACAATTGTAGTGATTAGCAATTCTGCATCCAGCCCGGAGACGACATGGTTCCATGATTCAACTTTGACGCCCGGATCATTGTAAGAGACAATTTGAGCCACTATGTGTTTGATTCCCAATTCCTGGAAGGCGGCAGTCCGGTTAGCTCCATCAAGGACAACAAGTGATTCCGTCCCTGAAATGGGAGCCACAATTGGAGGGTTTTTTAATACTTTCTCCCCGAGCAAACGTTCTGTCAATTTTTTTACCCGCAGGGGATCCCATTCTTCATGCATGACCAACGCCCCGGATGGGTGCATCTCCAATACGGGCAGTTCTGTACTTCCTATCATTTCACCTCAAGCTTCGTTTGCAAACACTTTCCCCTGATTTTTAAGTGTTATTCACCTACCAGGGGAAATTTTGAATGCACAATTTTACCGCATTTGAAATTTTCAGCTATTCTTCGATTGTGGTTTCCGCCAGATAACCAAGTTCTGCAAGCGCATGAGCGACCTTTTGCCAGGCACCTGGTTTAATGGCAATTACGGTAGGGCTTAGCGGTCCATCAAAAAAACGAGCCGCACGGGACGCGCTTAATTTGGTCAGAATTTCCGGAGAGCTGACTTTTAAAAGGACTCGCTCCTCGATTTTAGCTTGAGGCCCACCTTTCTCCCAACCTTTCAATGCCATGACCAGGTTCGGTGGGACATCACATCCACTCTGGTTCAGTGCTCTCAAGAGATGGCCAACTGTTAAACCCCCCTGGCGGGCCGATTCGAGAGATGAGGGTGTAATCCGGTAGCGGTAACTGCCCCTGCTATAGCCCATCCACTCGCAAAAACGGGATACAATGTAGCGCAGCGCTCGATTGGTTCCCAGCGGGGCGCTTATCCGGGCATCCGACCCGATCGAAAGCTCGCCTTTTTCACTGCTGGTCCCCCGGGGTGGGCGGTTATTGAAAAAATCATTTGCCCATCCCGAAAATCTGAATGCGCTGATATCGTTGTACCGCGCATTATCCGGATCCAGGGTGGATCCTAGTTCGACACATCCCAGCCAGAAAAGCGGACCTGTGAGCATAAAACAGATCAAATTCCCATCCACTTTATCCCAACTTTCGAAGCCGCGCAGATATTCCCCGCTCTCAACATCTTGGATGTACCAGGAATCATAATCGCCAGCCGGTCTCTGGTAATCAGGTGAGGCAGCCTTAACATCGCTCACAACCGACGGCATTGACCACCAGGTTGGTTCCAGGACGCCAATTTCCTGCCCTGAAGCAGAGCAGAGCGCTCCAATAAATTCGAGCACCCGCCTCCGGGTATCTTTGGGATCGTTATTCCATTCCCCTTCAAGTTTTATCCCGGGGATAAATGAAAGCTCATTAAAACTTTCGCTGTTTAGCCATGCATTAAATAAACTCAGCAGGGCATCCCCCTTCACCGATTCCAGGAACGCCCGGGTTCGATCCGGATAAGGTTCATTATTTTCATCCAATATTCCAGCGGAAAATAACAGCGACTGCAGTGCATTAAGATAAGTTGTTACCGCAAATAATGGATATTCAGCAGTATGTCTGGTGCTGGGGGCAATTTGGGTATGATCCAGTTTGCAGCGCAGGCCTGCGAGCAGTGTGCAGGCATCTTCTAAAATCCAGTCCCGGGCGGGCAGTATATATTTAAATTCGTATTTTAATGCAGGTCTGCCTAAGCGCTGTGATTCCAGTTTATTTTCAGAGGGTAAAACTTCCTGGATATCGTCTGGGATATAAATGTATTCTTCCAGACCGGAAGAGCTGTCAAAAAAAGTCCGCCCAATCAATCCCCGGTACCAGAGCGCTTCGGCTGGGGAAGTTTTATTGTCTGAGTATGGTTTCTCCCGGTCCCTTCTACCCGCCCCAATGTCACGGATATCCCCGTACTTTTTTTTAAACTCCGACCAGCGCATTCGCCCCTGATTGGAGCTTAAATCGAACAATGCCAGCCTGGATTCCTGCGGGCTTTTTTCGAGCATCCTCCAGATAAAATCCTGGTTGAATAAAACCGTCTGGAGATGTTTGATCCCTTTGTGGACGTCCTGGGTTTCTAATTCTATTCCCCATAACTCAGCGATAATTTCCAGATGTCCCAGGTCTTTTCCTTGCAGACTTGTGACAAAGTCCGGCATCAGGCTGCAACCTCAATCTCTCCAGGCAGGATTTCAACAGAGACCCTCTGGATAGTTGACTCAAATCCAGCGTAGATTTCGCCGTCCGTATGGATTTGGAGAGGCCGGTCAGCATTTAATTCCATCCTTTGGAAATATCCGCAGTGTACCTGCTTGAATCGTTCATGAGTGCCTTTCATTACCTCAGGTATCAGGCGGAGCATCATCAAACGCGATACTTTCACCACCCGGGCGTAATGAAAAACGCCGTCATCAGGCAACGAGCTTGGAGCGATCAGAAAACCACCGCCCTCCCGGCTGCCGTTGCATATAACAAACATGAGCGATTCTTCTTCCCACTGCTCCATATCTGTCTTAACCTGCATTCGAGGCGCATCGTGATGCAGGATCAGGGTCTGGATAATTGCAGCCATGTAAGCAGGGATGCCTCGCAGGTATTTCACTTTGTGAAAATAATTGGTTACAGTTGCATCGAAACCTATCCCAATAGCATTTGTAAAATATTCGCTGCGCCCATACTGGTCTTTCAACAGCCCGATGTCCACCTTCCTGATCTGCCCGTTTATCACCTGGCGGAAGGCTGCATCTGGCTCCGGGTCCATACCCAGGGCAAATGCAAAATCATTACCGGAACCCATCGGAATTACACCCAGAACCGGTCTACTGGCAGTTTCCAATTCCATCAATCCGTTGACGACTTCGTGGGTTGTCCCATCCCCGCCCACCGAAACCACCATATCATAGCCCTCCAGTCCAGCCTGGAAAGCGAGTTTATTGGCATGATGGGGGTATTCTGTGTATGCCCATTCTATCCCGGAGAATTCCTCAGCGATCTTTTCAAGCGCGCCGGCACCCTGCCAGGCAAATCCGAAATCAGCCTGTGGATTTACAATAACTTTCACTCTCTTCTGGGTCATATCGTTTATTTTGAGGATGCCCCTTTATGGATTTTTTTTGTTCTCGAATGGATAAAACACGCATAACCCCTTAAAGTTTTCCTGACCGCCATAATCAATTTTCTATCCGGTTGAATTTATGTGTAGCGGGTTATTATTTTCTTCGCAGGAACCACAATCTGGCCTTCTTCAGGATCGCCGAGCAGGGTTATCTGACCCGGTCTTGTATAACCAAACCATGCACTGTAAGCCGCAACCAGGGCATCCAACTCACCCGCGGAATATAAATCACCTTCTGGAAGGTCCCCGGATAATAACCGGCTGCGGGTAATCTCCTTAAAATAGTCCATCGGATCCGGAAGTTGGACCCCTCTGTCAAACAGGGCTAACTGGCGCTGCAAACGCCCCTCAAGCGTGTACTTGGGAACAGGGAGTCTTCCAAGGATAACAGCAAAGCTGGCATGCGGATATACTTCCATCAACTGGCAGCGGGAATCCGGCTGTGGATAGTCCCTGTAGCCGAAATTCTCAAGTCCCCTGAAAAGGCTGAATCCCATCTGCATCCACTTAGGGCAATCTGATTCTCGTTTTCTTGTCTGCGGGATGCGGATATTGTGCTGACTCAACTGGTATTCTGCAAGGCGGAAGTCCTCCCACCTCCCGGGGTGAGGAACCGGATCTAACTCCTGCCGGATTGACTCGCGCCTCATCATGCCGGTGTTGGGTCGTCTCGGCGCACATACCGCCACAATCGCCTGGCGCTGGCCGGCTGCAAATGCCAGCACATCATCAATCTGTCCCTGACCGAGCGCCAGCAGTCCCTGGTCTTTATCTATCGCGGCGTATACAAAAGGTTTTACGCCTGCAGTTGGGTCGATTCCAACGAAAGAAGTTCCGCTAAAAAGCATCCTGCTTTAGTTTAGCCGAAAAACTGTCAACTGGCAATAAAAATGTGAATTGTGTCACCTTTCAAAGAATACACTTTACTTTTGACTATCCAAACCGGGTGGACTATACTATAGGCAACCGGCATATGGAGAACGTTTTATCGGAAAAATTCAATTTTTCACCTGATCAATATTTGTGTATCCTGCGTATCCAGATGTCCGGGATGCCACCCAATTCATTTTGATTTTTATAAGGAGCATAAAGCAATGACAGAAAAATTTAAACTCACCTATGCGACCATGTTTGATCCACCTGAGGAACTGCATTCCAGGTTTGAGTCAGCATTGGGGGTGATTAAATCAAGCTTAGGCGCCGAATATGGAATGATAATAAACGGCCAGGACCACTTCTGTGAGGAAAAATTTGAGGACAGTTCTCCCATCGACAAAAATCTGGTCCTGGGGGTGTTTCAAAAAGGGGATGGGGAAGATGCCCGGAAAGCCCTTGCCGCCGCTCGCAAGGCATTTCCAGCCTGGAGTGGAACGCCCTGGCAGGAACGTGTAGAAATCATGCGCAGGGCTGCAGATGTAATCGATGAGCGCACCTTTGAAATCGGCGCGGCGATGGCCCTCGAAGTGGGCAAAAACAGAATGGAGAGCCTGGGCGATGTAGCCGAGACAGCTGACCTGATCCGCTATGCCTGTTACCAGATGGAAAAAAATGGCGGGTTCATTGTTGAAATGGGCCGCGACCCTCTGGTGGGTTACACTGCATCCAACATGTCTGTACTGCGCCCATACGGCGTCTGGCTTATCATCAGCCCGTTTAATTTCCCGGCCGCGCTGACCGGCGGACCATCCGGGGCCGCGCTTGTCACGGGCAACACTGTCGTAATGAAACCCGCCACGGACACCCCGCTGGTTGTGCGCCTGCTGGCTGAATGCTACCGGGAGGCAGGCCTGCCCGACGGCGTATTTAATTACGTGACCGGACCGGGCAGGACCCTCGGCCAGGCTCTCATCGAAAGCCCCGAGGTGGATGGGGTGACCTTTACCGGGTCGTACGATGTCGGGATGGGGATTTTCCGCGATTTTGCCAGAGGAAATTATGTCCGCCCTGCAATCCTTGAACTGGGCGGCAAAAATCCTGCCATTGTCTCTAAAAACGGTGATCTGGACCGGGCAGCAGCCGGCATTGTCCGTTCCGCTTTTGGTCTCCAGGGACAGAAATGCTCAGCATGCTCGAGAGTATTTGTAGAAGCGCCAGTTTACGATGAACTTGTAGATCGACTTGTAGAGCTGACTTCAAAAATAGCAGTCGGCGACCCGACCAGGAAAGAGATCTGGATGGGACCGGTCATTAATCGTACTTCTTATGATGACTTTAAAAAGTTCAGCGCAGATCTTAAAGAATCTGGCCGGGTGGTAGCCGGCGGGGAGGTAATCGCTGATGGTGAATTATCCAGCGGTTATTTTTGCCAGCCCACTTTAGTTGTAGATCTCCCCCTGGATCACTACCTGTGGAAATACGAAATGTTCCTTCCAATCACAACCGTCGCAAAAGTTGATAACCTTCAAAAGGCGATGGAGCTGGCGAACAGTGTCCATTATGGCCTGACGGCGGGCTTCTACGGAAGCGAAGAGGAGACCGGCTGGTTTTTCCAGAATATCCAGGCAGGCGTTAACTATGCCAACCGCCCGCAGGGTGCCACCACCGGCGCCTGGCCCGGGTTTCAGCCTTTTGGAGGCTGGAAAGGGTCCGGATCGAGCGGTAAGAATGCCGGCGGGCATTATTACCTGCCTCTTTATATGCACGAGCAGATTCAGACTCTGGTTAATTAATTTTAAAGGAAATGGGATAGGGAACAGCCGCATCCATTTCCCTATCCCTGAATACAAAACCATGGACAAATCGAAATTAATTTCTCTGAGTGAGGCTGTCTCACAACTTATCCAGAACGGAGACACCATTTACGCGGCTGGATTCACCCACCTGATCCCTTTTGCGGCTGGCCACGAGATAATCCGCCAGGATAAAAAGGATCTGGTACTTGCCAGGGCAACGCCCGACTTAATCTATGACCAGATCGCTGCGGCAGGCTGCGCCCGTAAAGTAATTTTTTCATATATGGGCAACCCCGGGGTGGGATCGCTGCGGATTGTAAGGAATCAGATCGAAACAGGCCGCCTGGACTGGGAAGAATACTCCCATTTTGCGATGATCTCACGGCTGCAGGCTGGAGCCGCCGGACTTCCTTTCATGCCCATGAACCCCACCGCTGCGGTCGACCTGGAAAATGAGAATCCGCAGTACAGGCGCGTTCAGGATCCATATTCCGGCGGGGAGGTTGTTGTTGTTCCTTCCCTGAACCCCGATGTGGCAATCGTGCATGTCCAGCGGGCTGACGCCCAGGGCAATGGCCAGATCTGGGGGATCATCGGTGAACAAAAAGAAGCCGCTTTTGCCTCCGGGCGGGTTATCCTGACCGCGGAGGAGATCGTCGACGAAGCGGTTATCCGATCGGATCCCAACCGGACTCTCATCCCGGCTTATATTGTGGATGCGGTTTGCCATGTCCCCTATGCCAGCCACCCGTCATACACCCAGGGTTACTACGACCGGGACAACGCATTTTACCTTGAGTGGGACAAAATCAGCCGTTCCCCCGACCTGGTTAAGGACTACCTGTCGGAATGGGTGTACGGCATTAAAAACCGCTCGGAATACTGGCAGAAACTCGGCCCTGAAACCCATGAAAGGCTCAAAGTAGCGCCCAGCCTTTCAATCCCTGTAAATTACGGGAGGTATTGAAAATGGAATTGGATAGTTACACTCCGGCAGAGCTGATGACAATTAATGCATCCAGGCTGCTGCGGGACAGGGATGTTGTTTTTGTAGGAGTTGGACTGCCAAATCTTGCCTGCAATCTTGCCCGGCGGACCCATGCGCCTTCCTTATTGATGATATACGAAGCCGGCGTAATCGGGGCCCAACCAGCCCGGCTGCCGCTCTCAATTGGCGACCCGACCCTCGTCAGCGGAGCGGCTGCCGTATGCAGCATGTACGATATTTTCGCGCTTTATTTGCAGCGCGGCAACGTGGATGTGGGATTTATGGGCGGCGCTCAAATAGACCGCTTTGGCAATATAAACGCCACCGTGATCGGAAGCTACCAGCACCCAAAGGTGCGCCTGCCGGGTTCAGGTGGGTCAAAGGAGATCGCTGCCTGGGCAAACCGCTGCTATATCATAACCCCGCACCAGATAAGGCGCTTCCCGGAAAAAGTGGATTTTCGGACTTCGGCTGGCTTTCTGGGAAGCCGGGCGGAACGGGAAGCGGCTGGACTGAGAGGGGGCGGACCGGCCGCGGTGGTCACCGATCTGTGCATCCTTGAACCGGATGAGAATGGCGAATTAATCCTGACCGCTCTCCACCCGGGGAAAAAATTCGAAGATGTGCAGGAAAATACCGGCTGGGAAATCAAAGCCGCCTCGCAGGTTAAAGAGACCAAACCCCCCTCAATCCAGGAACTGGAAATCCTCCGGAAGGAACTGGATCCAGCCGGGATCTACATCAAATAATATGCCAATCTCAGAGATGAGGTTGAGCCATCTGCTTTCAACCTCATCTATTTAATGATGTTTATTATTGCTACATGGAAACCAGCCTCCCGAGCGAAAAAACTCCCCCTCCAGATAAACTGAAACTTAAGGGTTCCTTTTTCAAGACTCTATTCCTCTCACCGGAAGAGCCCAGATTTCGTGCTGGTTGGCGCATTTTATTCCAGGGTGTGTTTTACCAGGCGTTCGCAATTGTGCTCTACCTCGCTTTTCTTTTCCTTTTAAGGGCATATCTTTCGCCAACCTTACTTATGGATAAGTCCATCTCCCTTGCTGCTGTCCTGATCACTGTTTTTTTCGCGAGAAGGTATCTGGACCGGCGGTCCTTCACCAGCCTGGGACTGCGCCTGAACTGGCTGGCAGCCAGAGATTTGCTTGCGGGATTCGCCATCACCGGGATAATCATGGCGCTGATATTTTTTCTCGAATGGTCAGCAGGCTGGCTGCGGTTTACTGGTTTTTCCTGGCAAACCATTCCCCCACAAATTATGATTAAGAATACGCTATCCGCGCTTCTGTTCTTCAGCCTGGTCGCTTTCGACGAAGAATTGTTGAGCCGGGGCTACCACTTGCAGAATTTCGCCGATGGTGCCAGGAGCAGCATTCAAAAACTGGATTCGAAATCATGGTTCAGCACGAACATTCTTTCCGCCCTGGTCGCACTGCTTAACCTATTCACTGGAAAAAAATCGCTTTTATGGGGCTCGCTTGCATCCTCTCTGGTTTTTGCTTTTCTGCATATGGCTAACCCCTCTGCGTCTGGGTTTGCATTTATTGGTTTGTTCGCAGCGGGATTGTTCCTGGCATACGCTTATGTCCGCACCCGGCAGCTCTGGCTGCCGATCGGGCTGCATATCGGCTGGAATTTTTTTGAAGGGACGGTTTTCGGATTCCCGGTGAGCGGAATAAACCTTCAGGGTCTGGTAGGACAGATAAATGACGGACCCGGGTTAATTACTGGAGGAGCATTTGGCCCGGAAGCCGGTTTGATATTAATCCCGGGGCTGGCGCTTGGCTTTTTCCTGGTGCATTTATATTCAAAATGAACTTTCTGCTTGCGTCGCTGCCAATTTTGTTGATCCTGATTCTGATGGTTGGCTTCCGCTGGGGAGCGGCCAGAGCCGGCGGTGTAGGATATTTGAGCGCTTTGTTGATATCGGTGGTCTTTTTTGGCGCCGGCCCCGAACTGCTTGCCTATGCGCATGCAAAAGCACTCCTCCTTACTATTGACGTGCTCCTGATAATTTGGGCGGCGTTTCTGTTATACCGGGTGGCTGACGAAGCCGGCGCAATTCAAACCATCGGTTCAGCCCTGCCCTACCTGACGCCAGACCGGGTTATGCAGGCTCTATTAATCGGCTGGGTTTTCGCCTCATTTTTGCAGGGGGTCGGCGGATTTGGCGTCCCGGTGGCAGTGATCGCCCCAATTCTGGTAGGCCTTGGATTTTCGCCGCTAACCGCAGTGGTTATCCCTTCAATTGGTCATGGTTGGGCAGTGACTTTCGGTTCACTGGGCTCATCTTTTAATGCAATGATGGCAGCCACAAACCTCTCTGCCCAACTCCTGGCGCCGCCGGCTGTGCTCTTTCTAGCAATCTGTACGATACCGGTTGGTTTGATGGTCGCCCACGCCGCAGGGGGCTGGCAGGCCGTAAAACACACCTTTACAGCAGTAATGCTGATAGGTGCTGTTATGGGCGCGGTAATGGTCGTGGTTGTGCTTTCGGGGCCCTGGTACCTGGGATCATTCATCGGCGCCCTGGCGGGTTTGCTGGTCGCCATACCGCTTGCCCTGCGCACCCGCAAAGGGAACCAGGTCGACGGCAAACTGGATCTGCGCGCATTAATAATCGCCCTTTCCGGTTACCTGATTCTCATAATAATCACACTGGGGGTCCAGCTCATCCCGCTGATCAAAAACTGGCTGGGAGCGGTAGAGCTTCAGGTCCTATTTCCTGAAGTCAGCACATCTGCAGGATATACAACGGCTGCCGGTCCCGGCAGGTCATTTAAACTGTTCAGCCACACCAGTGTGCTGCTGCTTTATTCCGTAATCCTGGCATATTTCATTTACCGCTGGGCTGGACTGTATGGGAAAGGTTCTGTAAAAAATATCCTGGAAGGCACCGTCAAGCGGGTTATGTCCTCCAGCGTGAGCATCGCCTCAATGGTAGCCATGGCTGTGGTTATGCAGCATGCCGGGATGACCGACACCCTTGCCAGGGGATTGGCTGGAATGATTGGTTCTCTTTATCCTCTGGTGGCGCCCTGGATAGGAGCCCTGGGCGCTTTTATGACCGGCAGCAATACAAATTCGAATGTCGTATTCAGCCCATTACAGAAAAGGACAGCAGAAATACTGGGATATTCGCTGGCGATTATCCTCGGCGCCCAGACAGCCGGGGCAGCCCTGGCATCTATACTCGCTCCAACAAAGGTGGTGGTTGGGGCAAGCACTGCCGGCATGGCTGGCAGGGAAGGGGATATTTTACGAAAACTGCTAGTCTATACCCTTATTCTGGTGGTGTTCGTCAGTATATTAACCATCACAGCCTTATGGATAACAGGCTGAGATATAAAGGGACTCTATTATGAATAAACCAATCAACCAGATCAGAAGAACAGACCGGGAGGTAACCGACCAGGAGTGGATCAAAAACTTCCTGCTGGAAGCGCCGTTTGGGATGCTGGCAACAGTTTCCGAAGATCAACCTTTCATCAATAATAATCTGTTTGTTTATGATGAAGAAACCAATGCAATTTATATCCACACCGCCTCCCAGGGCCGGACAGCCGACAATATAAAAGCCAACCGCAAGGTGTGCTTCACAGTGGCTGAAATGGGACGCTTGCTTCCAGCCGAGGAAGCCCGGGAATTCAGCCTCGAGTACGCCAGCGTTGTCGTTTACGGCCACGCAGAAATCCTCTCTGAGATCTCCGCAAGAATCTACGCCCTGCAGTGTCTCCTGGACAAATATTTCCCCCATCTGCGGCCCGGTCAGGATTATCCGGGGTTAGATGAAAACGCGCTGTCTGGAACCGCTGTCTATAAAATCAACATTAAATCCTGGAGCGGGAAGGAGAAAAAGGTTTCCCCGGATTTCCCTGGCGCATTTAACTTCGGAAATCCCCCCCGGCCTTTCTGAAATCTTCTACATGCCGCCAGTTGCAGGCTTTTACAACTTTGGCTCAAGGAAAAAATAACCGTGCCCAAAATTCTTAAAAACACACCCGAACGAAAATTTCAAATCCATCTCGCCGCATTTACCCTCATGATCCTGCCTCCAATATTTATGTATTATGCCGCAAATAACAACTCGATTGGCTGGATATGGTTTCTGATGGGCCTGGTTGTAATTGGCAATATACTGGCAGTGCTTACAAAATAAATTCAAATAAAATATTAGAGTAAAATGGTTTTGTCTGAATTCCACCTGCGAGACAGCCAAGAAATGCCACAAAATATAGCGGATATTCCACCAGGCGCATGATCTGATGCAGATTATTAGCATTTTTACGGATAAATTCTCTCACCAACCTTACCTGCTTACCCGCGCCCCGGGGAGAGTTAACCTGATCGGCGAACATGTCGATTACAACGAAGGCCCGGTACTGCCGGTCGCGATCGATAGAGAGGTCAACATCGCCGCTTCGAGAAACGCTGACAACAAAATCCGCCTGTACGCAGTGGATCTTGAACAGGAATCTGTCATTAATATCGCTGATTTGAGCGATAAAGTGGATGAGGTTGGAAATCTGCTGCCAGCCTGGGCGTTTTACCCGGCTGGAGTCGCCTGGGCGCTTATCGAATCAGGTTTGAATGTTCAGGGGATCAACGCAGTGTACAGTTCCAACATCCCAATTGGCGCCGGCTTGAGTTCCTCGGCTGCGGTTGAAGTAGGATTCGGTTTCACCTGGCAGGGTTTAGAGGATTGGGAGATCGAACCGCTCGAAATGGCCAAAATTTGCCAGCGGGCGGAAAACGAATATGTCGGGGTTTCCTGCGGTCTGATGGATCAATTTGCGAGCGCCTGCGGCGTCGAAGGCCATGCCTTATACTTTGACACCCGCAGTCTGGAATACCAGCCAGCCCCGCTTCCGGATTATCTGAGTATCATTATCGCTGACTCAAATGTCCGCCGTTCTTTGACCTCTTCAGGGTACAATGATAGGCGCCTCTCCTGTGAAAGCGCCGTCAGGCATCTGCGGGAATACCTTCCGGGAATCCAATCTCTGCGGGATATATCCCCGGTTGAATTTGCCGCCTACAGTGAATTCCTTCCCAGGATAGAAAGAATGAGGGCAGAACATGTTGTTAAAGAAATCGCCCGGGTAAATTCAGCCCTGAACGCCCTTCACCGTGGCGATGAACAGGTTTTCGGAGCCTTGATGTACGCCAGCCATGCCAGCCTGCGTGACTCGTACGAAGTCAGCACACCCGAATTGGACACGCTCGTTAAACTTACCCGGGATCTGGAGGGCTGCATCGGCGCCCGTCTTACCGGGGCCGGGTTCGGCGGGTGCACAGTAAACCTCGTTCAGGAAAAAAGCGAGCAAGATTTTATCGCCCGGCTTGGCGAAGAATACTACCAGGACACTGGCCTCAGGGCTCAGATTTATCTTTGCCGCCCCAGCCAGGGAGCCAGTGTGCTTTATCTTTAGGAGAAAACAGATGGAACTGGGTGCATTTTCGGTAAGTTTGACCGTTAAAAGCATTGAAGCCTCAAGACAATTCTATGAAAAACTGGGTTTTGAAGTATTCGGTGGCGACCCGGCCCAGAACTGGTTGATATTAAAAAATATGGGTACCACCATCGGCCTGTTCCAGGGGATGTTCGAGAAAAATATACTGACGTTCAATCCAGGGTGGGACAGCGATACCAATAAACTGGATCAATTTACAGACATCCGCGACCTGCAGCGCCTGCTCAAAGAGCAGGGTCTGAAATTTATCAGCGAAGCGGATGAGAGCACAACCGGCCCGGCCAGTTTTATCATTGAAGACCCGGATGGAAATCCAATTCTTGTAGACCAGCATGTTTAGATTTTCCTGTAATACTATTCGTTCCACAAGCATCCATGGAATTTAAAGACCGGAATGTCCTGATAAGCGGGGGAAGCAGTGGGATTGGATTGGAACTTTCACGGCAGCTGGCAACTGAAGGCGCTAATATTTCTATCTTTGCCCGGACCATCCCCCAGCTGGAAAATGCCCTAAGTGAAATTCAAAAATTCCATCCCGGCCAGCATTCCGTCTTCCCCACAGATGTTTCAAATGAAGAACAGGTCAACCGCAGCGTTGGGCAGCTTTTAGAGAAGGGCTGGTATCCTGATATGGTCATCAACTCCGCCGGGGAGGTCCAACCCGGCTATACCCGGGACCTGGACCTGGCAACTTACCACTGGATGATGGATGTGAATTATTTCGGGACAGTGAACCTCACCAAAGCAGTCCTTCCGGGCATGTTGGAAAGAGGGGCAGGTCATATAGTCAATATCGCTTCGATGATGGCTGTAATCGGGGTTGTTGGTTACACTGCCTACGCGGCTTCCAAATTTGCCCTGCGCGGTTTTTCTGACGCCCTGCGCATGGAGTTGAAACCGCATGGCATCCATGTTTCGATTGTCTATCCAGCGGATACGGATACGCCCCAATTAGAATATGAGAACAGGTTCAAGCCGGAAGCCTGGAAAAATATCCTCAATTTCGTCCCTGCAACTGACCCGGTTCCGCCGGAAAAAGTAGCCCGCCAGATCCTTGAAGGGATCGAACGAAACCAGGAAGTGATTATTCCGGATGCTGGGATGAAATTAATATTTAAATCGATCAATATCCTTGGCAAGGGTGTGTTTCCTGTCCTGGATTGGCTGCATAACAGGGCGATCAAACAAATTGATAAACTTAACCAGGAACACCCTCCAGACTCGGGCTCTTAACCGGTGGGATTATATTTTTAGACTGGTAATCGGGATTTAACTGTCTCAATAATTACTGTTTTATTAATTTTTTACAGTTTTATTATTCGCTGATAAGGAGTGACATTATGGTGGATTTATTTGAAAAATGTACAGGATTTACCGCCGCAAAAGAGGCAATGGCTGCCGGGATCTACCCTTATTTCATCCCGCTGAGCGGCAATGAAGGCACTGAAGCGGAATTCCAGGGACAAAGGCTTATTATGTGCGGCTCGAATAATTACCTGGGGCTGACTACCCATCCAAAGGTACGCCAGGCAGCCATCGACGCGATCCACACTTTCGGGACAAGCTGCACCGGCTCGCGCTTCTTGAACGGCACCCTCGAAATGCACGAACAACTGGAGGCAGAACTCGCCGAATGGGTTGGAAAAGAAGCGGCGTTGATCTTTTCAACCGGTATGCAGGTCAACCTGGGTGTAATCAGCGCGATGATCTGCAAAGACGATATCATCATCCTGGATAAGGACGATCATGCCAGCATTGTCGATGGGGCCTTTCTCAGCAGAGGGATGATCAAGCGCTTCCGCCATAACGATATGGAAGACCTTGAAAGAGTGCTGTCAGGGCTGCCGGAGGACAGGGCAAAACTTGTGGTTGTTGATGGCTTATTCAGCATGGAAGGCGACATCGCCCCGCTTCCCGAGTTAATCCCCATCTGCAAACGCTACGGCGCCCGCCTGATGGTTGATGACGCCCATGCAATGGGTGTCCTGGGCCAGGGCCGCGGTACGGCTGCCCATTTTGATATGACCGACGATGTGGATTTAATCATGTCAACATTCAGCAAATCCTTCGCCTCACTGGGAGGCTTTATCGCCGGCGATGAAGTGGTTATCCATTTTATTAAACACCACGCCCGTTCCTTGATCTTCAGCGCAAGCATCCCTCCCTCCAATACCGCGGCGGTGATGGCTGCGCTTGAAATTATGCGCACTGAACCGGAACGGGTTGAAAGGTTGCACCAGATTGCCGATTATATGCGAGATGAATATAAAAAGCTGGGTTTCAATACCGGCAATTCAGAAACTCCGGTCATCCCGATCCTGATTGGCGATGACATTAAAACTTTCTTCACCTGGAAAATGTTGTTTGACAGCGGCGTTTTCGTCAATGCGGTTATCTCCCCGGCTGTTGCGCCTGGCAGGCAGATGCTGCGGACCAGCTACATGGCTACCCACACCGACGCCCAGCTGGATCAGGTCCTGACCGCATTCGAAAAGGTCGGCAAACAGCTGGCTCTGATTTAAATCCGTCTTGATTGGCGGCTCAGGGATCCCCTGACCTCAGCTGGCATCCAGTCGATAAAACCTGCCCTGCTCGGCGGATGGGATAACCAGGATACATCCGGCTCGGGCAGCTTAAAACATTCGCCCACCCTCAACAGCCGCTCCACAGGCATCCTGCGCAAATTGCCCGAACGGCTTTTCCAACGCAGGGCTCTGTTCTTAACGGTGACCCGGGCAAGGTCCAGGAGCTGCATCACATCCTCCTTGAGATAGGCCAGCACCGCCTCGTATTCCCCTTGCGCCCACAGCTGCGGAGCCTGGGAGCCATCCATTCCGGCTAGCAGCTGGCCGTCCTTTAAAGTCACGCTTTTTAATTTTCCTTTCAATCCGGAGCCGTCCAAAGCAGCCTGCAAACTCAAAAAGTGACCCTGGCTGAAAGTAACCATGAGCATCAGGTCATAATGATCCAGAGCCATCCGGGCGCAGCGCTCATAAAGCCCGCTCTCCTGGGCCAGTACATTAAAATCAAATTTGCACCCGTTCCAGGTCAGGAGGCTGTACCCATTATCAACATAACCAGCTAAATCTTCCACCAGTTGTGTGCAGTCCGCCCGGCCCATCTGGGGGAAATTCTTCCAGAAGCGCACCTGGCTCCCATCGCTGAAAGCTAGCGCCGCACAGCTGATACCCAGCGGCTCATATTTTTCCCATTCCTTTGCGTTTTTGGGGATTTCTTTCGCGATCTCGATATCAAAAGCAGCCAGTTTCACCAGCAGCCATCCTTTCCGCTAAACATTGAATCTGAAATAGATAATATCGCCGTCCCGCACGATATAATCCTTTCCTTCCTGGCGCATCAAACCGGCGGATTTGAGGGCGCTGTCGCTCCCGTACTCAATGAATTTTTCAAAGGACACGACCTCCGCCTTTATAAATCCACGTTCAAAATCAGTGTGGATTTCGCCAGCCGCCTGCGGCGCGCTGGTCCCTCTTTCCACCGTCCATGCCCGCACTTCGTTCTCGTTTTTGGTAAAGAAACTGATCAGGTTCAGCGCTTCGAAACTTTTACGGATGACCTGCTGCAGTCCGCTCTCATCCGCGCCAGCCAGTTCTAAAAATTCCCGCCGTTCTTCTTTAGTCATGCTGACCATCTCTTCCTCCAGCCTTGCGCAAAAAACAACAAGTTCCGCCCCTTCAGCTCTGGCTGTATCCTCCACAATCTGTACGCATTCTGGTTTCTCCCCCAACCCGCTCTCGTCCACATTGGCGGCATAGATCACCGGCTTGGTTGTCAGAAAGCGCAGTTCTTTATTCAAATTTTCAAATTCTTCCCTGGATCTCCCGGGGAAATCCCGCCCCGGGTTCCCGGCCGCAAAATGGTCCCGCAAATCAAAACAAAAATCGAGCACAGGCCGGATGGATTTATCCGCCTTTGCCTGGCTCGAGAGGCGCTCAATTTTTCTTTCCAGCTGTTCAAGGTCTGAAAGAATAAGCTCCAGGTTCACAACTTCAATGTCCTCATTGGGGTTGAGCTCGGCACTGACATGGACGACATTCGGGTCATCAAAACAGCGCACAACATGGACAACGGCTGCAGTTTCGCGGATATTTGCCAGAAACCGGTTCCCCAGCCCTTCCCCTTTACTTGCTCCTGCCACCAGGCCGGCTATATCGAAGAACTCGATGGTTGCATGGATTGAATCGGGCACATTCACCAGTTCAGCCAGTTTTTCAACCCTTTCATCCGGAACCGGGACGACCGCATGGTTCGGTTTGATGGTGCAGAAGGGGTAATTCGCCACCTCCGCGTTCTGCGTCCCGGTCAGGGCGTTAAACACTGTGCTTTTACCTACGTTGGGCAAACCAATGATCCCGACACTTAATCCCATTCTGCGGTCCTTTTACGCCATTTCTTTGTTCCACAAACCGGTTTTCATTATACACATTAACCAACTGGTTAAGAATATCGAAGCCTTAACCTTTATGTTTCTATCACAGTTCTGATACCCTCGCCGTATCCATCAAGCCGGTCAAGTGCGGCGTTAATTGGGTCCGCATCCAGGGGAATGTGGGCTGTTACCGCATGGCTCAAGTCCAGGGCGCCGGTTTGAACCCATTTGATTAGTTCGGGTATCTCCTGGGCCAGATGGTCTGATACACCAATGACCCGGGCTTCCCTGTTCAGTAAAAACCGGTAGGGTTCGATCTCAAATTTTTTATCGGTCAACCCGGCGATTGCCGCCCTCCCCTTTATCCCCAGTGAGCGGAATGCCTGGTTCATTGTGACCGGCTCACCCACCAGTTCCAGGGCGACATCCACACCCCTTCCGCCGGTTAATTCCTGTATTTGTTCGACCGGGTCACCCCGGGCTAGATCGACCGGGGTGGCGCCCAGCCTTTCAGCCTGTTCCAGTTTGCCGGGCTGCAGGTCAACCGCATACACCCCGCAGGCGCCGTATGCCAGTGCAAGCTGGATCGCGGAGGTGCCCAGCCCGCCCGCTCCATAAACTGCCACGCTTTCGCCAGGGGACATGCCTGCCACTTTTAATGCATGCAGGGCGGTGGCGGATGAACACATTAACACCGCCCCCTGGTCAAAGCCGATCTCATCCGGCAGTCTGAACACGCTCCTCTCCGGGATAAGAATAAATTCGGCAAAACCTCCATCCCGGTATTTCCCGATCATCTTTCCCCTCACGCAGAACTGTTCGCTGCCCCGGTTGCACCACTCGCACACTCCGCAGGTGACCATGTAGTGCAGGCAAACCCGCTCCCCGGGCTTGAATGATTTAACCAGCGGACCCGTTTCTGCGATTACCCCGGACACTTCATGCCCCAGAGTAAGCGGAAGCGGGCTGACCGGCGAGACCCCCGAACGGTAATGGGCATCCGAATGGCATATCCCGGCAGCCTTAACCCGTACCAGGATCTCGGCAGGTCCAACCGCGGGCGCCGGGAGTTCAAAGTTTTCGAGCGGTTTACCGACTTCAACCAATCTGACAGCTTTCATATCAACATTCTCCTTCTCTGGTTATTGAAAATATTATCGGGGAAAAATAAAATAACCTGATCAAATAAATATCCAAACCCGACCTGTACTCGAACTAACTGCAATAAATATTGGCAAAATGATTGTTGTGCATTATAATGTGCTTTAAATCATATCCTGCCTGGATTTTCCCCTGCGGCGGTAACCGAACCTCCAGGGGGGTAATTGAATAACATCACATTTCATTGAATTACAATTTCCCGACCGCAGCTGGCGGTCGATTTTACTTAAGGAGGATTAAGATGAAGAAGTATCTGGTCCTGGGTCTGACATTTTTACCGGCTGCATTTTTAATTATCCTGTTAGGGTCGATTTCCAGCTGCATATTCGATACCAGCGGGATACCACCCACGTCATGGTACTACGAATGCGAAGCAGAACGCTGGTATTGCCCGATGGCAAACCAGCCGCTTACCGTAACTATCCAGCCTTCAATCCAATTTCCTCAGATCTCAAATTATAAAGTTATTCCGGATGTCTGGAAGAATGAAAACGAACCATATCAGGTGTACTGGAACCAACAGGTGTACATCTGGGATATCCAGGTAAGTGAATTGAAGGGCGCCCACCTGATTATGACAGGCGCTGATGATTGGGATGAAACCGCCTCAGATTTTCTCAATTTCGTAACAAAACAAGATATAGAGGATTTGTACATTGCCTATGATTCAAGGGCAAATCAAAAACCTGATTGGCTGACTAAAAATTACTGGCAGGTGAAGAACGATCTGGTCAACCAGCCCCTCTATCTGGTGATCTCGATGCTGGATAAACGCCCCGGCGTTCCCAAACAATTTGTAAAACTTGAGGTCTGGCGAAAAAAAGTCAAACCAACTGCTAACCAGATTGTCACCTTAGAAGGGAACAGTTATGATTCCCCTGACTGGGGGAATATCCCATTGGATAACCGCGCCATGTATCTGGTTTTTATCAAACCCGAGCAGAAATCAAACTGCAGTATCGGCCACAAAGTGGATACCCTGCCCCACAAAGATTGTTATTTTACTGAAGCAGAAGCGATAACAAAAACCACACAATTATGCAACAACAATGCAGGGCCTTACCAATGCCGGAATATCACCTGCACTTTTATCATGGACTGCGCATCTGCCCACACCCTGACCGGGGGCGCTTTGAAAATCTCTCCAATGACTTCTGAAATCGAATTTATTCCTCCTTCAAAAGCAGCCATTCATGTAAAAGGCAAGCAGTACCAGAGCAGCGCCAGCGGACACCTCCAGTTTGATTATCATCCCCAAACAATGGATTTGGAATTGCAGAGCATGTTGTTGAATCTCGCCCCATTTCAAACCGACATCGGGACCTTCAGCGAAAATAAAGTCGCCATGTTGAATTACCCCACCGCAAAATGCACCGATACTTCACCCGTATTTGGCCAGCCATGTGATACATACCAGATCCCGGCCGGCGAGTTTATCGGCGCCGAAAGCGCCAAACATGACGGAAAAACGCTGCTGTGGAATTCTGAGAATGTAAAACCATTGGATATTTCCATCGACCATATAAAGCGCACTTTCGATATTTCCGGGACGATTCAAACGACGATCACCCTGAACGGGCAGCCGGCGAAAATGGATATCATCCCGGATTTAGAAGGTCGCTTTGTGAGTTTCTCACCAAAAGCAGTCGGAATCGAGTCAACCAAGTATGCGGAGTGCCAGGAGAACACCAACGCCACACCAGTATATTTGAACGCAGCAGGTTCGTTTGATGTTTACGCCCCCTCCCCTGCCAACCTGCCGAAGTTCGAATGGTATGAAGACTACGGGACTGCAACCGAACACTTATGGGGCAGTAAAGCCAAAGTTGAAATCAAACCTTACCAGCTTGGATACGGTGTACACGCCATATCTCTTCTCGTCGAAGATACCGAAGGGCTGGTTGACGTTGACAACTTTAATGTTGAGGTGGGCGACAGTGTTGCGCCCGACCTGACAATCCCGGCTGATATCGAGACCCAGATTTACTCTCCCGGAACAAATTCTGTATATATTGATATAGGGAAAGCCTCGGCAAATGACGCCTGCGCCAGCGAGGTTATGGTCACTAATGATGCGCCCGAAAACCAACTGTTTAAACCCGGTATAACCATGGTCACCTGGCAGGCTGACGATGGTAGGGGCAATGTGACCACAGCCGTTCAAAAAATAAACGTCCGGGTGCTGGCTCCATTTCCGACAGTTGTGCTTCCAGCAATCTTGCTGGTTGGGCTTGCCATAGCAGGCTATCTAATTTTCAGGAAGCTAAAAAAAGCCTAGATAAATAAGGGACTCCCAGGTAAATATCCCTCACACACAGCCCGGGTAATCCAATTCTACACTCCCAGAATTTTTTAGTTTCAGGGTGCTGTTTCTGTTACCTGGAATGAAACTCTATCCGGATATTGAAACAGAATCCCGGGAAAATGGCCTGAATTTCCCGTATTAACATTCCCTGCAAATCCAATCAGGGGCTTTGCTCGATTCCATATCCCACATATAATATATCCATGCAAACCGTTCCCAATTTGAAATCAAACCATTTCCCCATTATTATTTTAATTGGCAGACCGGGGTCCGGGAAGAGCGAAATAATCGATTTTCTGGTACATATCGATACTGAGCAGAGATTACGCCGGTACCGGATAGCGAAGCTTGATGTACTGGACGACTTCCCCATGTTGTGGACATGGTTTGAAGAAGATGACATACTTGAAAATGAGTTCAACAAGCCGCGCTTGTATACCGACTCGCAGGGATATTTCAAGGAGTATTACCTGTGGGACCTGCTGATCCGGCGGCTGGATCTGGAATATCAAAAACGAATGAAAGATAACCACCGCAATAGCGCCAAAACAACCACGATAATTGAATTTTCACGCGGCGCTGAGCACGGCGGCTACAGGAAAGCCCTGAACAATTTTTCGGAAGAAATCTTAAAAAACTCCTGCATCCTTTATGTGAATGTCTCTTACCGGGAATCGCAGCGTAAAAACAGGCTCCGCTTTAACTCGCAGCGCCCGCACAGCATCCTCGAGCACTCCCTGCCAGATGAAAAACTGGAAAAATTGTACAGCGAGGATGACTGGCATGAGATAACCCGCTCTGATTCCAATTTTCTGGTCCTGGATTCATGCCGGATACCCTTTGTTGTATTCGAGAACGAAGATGATGTCACCTCGGGAAAAGTGGATGCGCTGGGGGAACGGCTGGAACTTACCTTAGATCGCCTCTGGGATGTTTATCAAAAGAGCCTGGATTCTCTCTCAGGTAAGCAGCCTGGCGGAGAGGCATAAACATGGCTAGGTCAGTCCGGTTGGTTAATATGCTGAAGAAAGTATACCCGGCCAGGTACCTGGGCGCCCTGATGACAAATCTGCCGGTCCTAGAGACTATCGCCAACACCTTCCTTTTTATGGCTGATGATGTGGTTTATCTGCCCCGGGACAATACAATCCAGATTAAAGAGAACCTGTATCAGCCGGAAGATATCGCCCTGCCATCGGAAATTGTCGATTATTTTATCGAAAAAGCCAGTTACCATTGGATAATGGATTTCTGTTTATGCCGGGATGGCGCTGGCTGCCGCGATTACCCCAGAAATTACGGCTGCCTGTTCCTGGGTGAGGCTGTGCTGGATATCAACCCTGATCTCGGGGCCCTGGTCACCAGAGAGCAGGCCCGTAACCACGCCCAACGCTGTAGGGAAGCCGGCTTGGTCCAGATGATCGGCAGAAACCGGCTTGACCAGGTCTGGCTTGGCGCAGGACCGGGTCACAAACTGCTCACAATCTGCAACTGCTGCCCCTGCTGCTGCCTGTATGGAGCCCTTCCTTATGCCTCCCCAAAAATCAGCCGCAAAATCCACAAACTTCCCGGGTTAGAAATTGCCGTCAGCGACCTGTGCAGCGGGTGCGGTTTGTGCGCTGAGGGGGTCTGTTTTACGGACGCAATCCAAATAATAGATGGGCGCGCTGCGATTGGCAGCGACTGCCGCGGCTGCGGGCGCTGTGTGGAAATCTGTCCCGATGGTGCGATCGAGATTACCCTTGAAGACAGTAAAGTTTTCCGGGAAACAATTGACCGCATTTCAAAACTTGTTGATGTGACCTGAAAACGTCCAGGCATCCATTTCTGAGAAAAATAGGCTCCCATTATGGCAGACAACCTCCCCGGTTCAAGTACCCTCCCCATCACTGGCCTGCCCTATGGCGGGGTGTTTCCCCTGGTCATTGTTTGCGGTGATCAGGACCGCGCCGGCAGGATAAGCAGCCTGCTTGATTCTAAAAAGGAATTGAGCCGGCGGCGCGAATACCACGCCTACAACGGCGAATTCAATGGCATAGCGCTTACAGTTTGTTCCCATGGAGTGGGCGCGCCCGGCGCGGCAATCGTATTTGAAGAACTGGTTGCAGCCGGAGCCAGAATTATCATCCGGGTAGGCACCTGCGGAGGCATGCAGGAATCGATCCACGACGGCGACCTGGTAATCGCCACTGCGGCGGTCCAGAATACCGGTTATGGCTGCGAAAACTTTCCGCCAGGCTACCCAGCATCAGCGGACTACAAAGTGATCCAGGCGCTTGTCCAGGCGGCAGGTGAGCTGGGGTTCCCGGCAAGGACCGGTCTGGTGCTGACCAGGGATGTATTTTACGTCAGCAAATCGGCACCTGCCCACACACCGGATTATCTTCAACTTTCCAGGGCAGGCGTTCTGGCGGTTGAAATGGAATGCGCGGCTCTTTTTCAGATTGGCAACCTGCATGGTGTTTGCACAGGGGCTGTCCTGGCAGTGGACGGCAACGTGCTGGAGAGCGCCGAAAGTTTCAATACCTACTCCCCAGACCGCCAGGTCGTCCACAAAGCAGTTGAGCAAGCCATCCAAACCGGGCTGAATTCACTTCGTTTCCTGAAGGATGAATAGGACCCACCGGGTGGAATAATACACATAGCCGGGTCAGGTTGTATAATTCAGGCTGGCAGTAACCCTGTAAAAGGCGGTTGGGTATATAAGCGATTGTCCCGCATTGCCTTTGATTAAAATATTCCGGTGCCGTTCCGATCCTGCCTGGAGAATTCTGGATATCTTCTTAATAAAATTTTTTCACCATGAAGGCATTGAGATTTAATCCCACGATACCCCGCTATGCAGCCGGACTGGCTCTGGGAAAAATCCGGGAGGATTTTTTCTGGAGCGGGCTGTCCTGCACAACTTTCGAGGATGTACCCGAGCCAGAGCTTATCGGCGACGAGTGGGTCATAATCAAAACCCGCTACGGCGGCATCTGCGGCAGCGATATGAGCGCGATCCGGCTGCATGCCAGCCCGTATTTGACCCCGCTCACATCCTACCCTTTCACCTTTGGGCACGAAAACGTCGGAGTTATTGCCCGGGTTGGACCGGCGGTTGAGCGGTTCAGCGAAGGCGAGCGGGTGGTGGTCGAGCCGACCCTGTGGTGCCGGCCGCGCGGTTTTGAGGATTTATGCCCTTTCTGCCAGCGCGGGGAGACCAACCGCTGCGAACGGGTCACACAGGGAATTCTATCTCCCAGTTTGTCGATCGGGTTCAGCAAAGACACCGGCGGGAGCTGGAGCCAATATTTCCTGGCGCACCAATCCCAGCTCTTCCGCATCCCGGATTCGCTCAGCGATGAAAACGGCTTGATGGTCGAGCCTTTTGCGACCGGTCTGCATGCGGTGTTGAACAACCAGCCCGCCGGAGATGATTCGATCCTGGTCATCGGCGCCGGGACAATCGCCCTCTGCACGCTCGGCGCAATGCGGGCTTTTGGCTTGAAAAACAGGATCCACGTGCTGGCCCGTTACCCCTTCCAGGCTGAGGCTGCCCGCAGGTTGGGGGCGGACGAGGTGATCCTCGCCTCAGGCGGGGCCGACTATTATGCTGAAGTCAGCCGGTTAAGCGGGGCTCAAATCCTGGAACCGGTAATCGGCAAGAGAATGCTGCTGGGTGGGTACGACCAGGTTTACGAATGCGTCGGATCGGACACCAGCCTGGACGACGCCCTGCGCTTCACAAACAACGGGGGGCTTGTAGTCCTTGTTGGGGTGCCCGGGATCGCCAAAGGCGTAGATTGGTCCGCCATCTTCATCCATGAACTGCAATTAAAGTCCTCCTACATTTACAACCATGCCGACATGATCAACGGGCGCCAGCGGAGCACTTTTGACATATCAATTGACTGGATGGCGCAGGGCCGGGTTGACCTGGGCTGGATGGTGACCCACAGATTTAAGCTAGAAGAATACCGCCAGGCGCTGGCGCTGCAGTCCAAACGGGCGGAGAACCAGTCCTTCAAAACCGTGTTTGAATTTGAATAAAAAACCGGAACCAGCCATTTTGCCTTCAAAACAAATTCCCGGCCGGTATACAACCGGGCTTTACAAACCCGCTGATCTCCCGGAAGTCTGCCGGTTTATCGCTGGTTTAAACAGCCAGCCCGAACACCATATCGCCCATTACGGCACCACTCCTGATGAGATCGAGTATTACCTGTTGAATGAGCAGACCATTCCCCCGGAAGAGAGTTACCTGCTGGCTCGTTCAGATGATAACCTGGCAGGTTTGATCGGATTGGAGTATGACCTGGAATTGGGCCGGGCCTGGATTGAAGGACCCCTGATCTCAATCCCGGATTGGGAAAACCTGGCGGAACTTTTATACGGGCGAATCGTGGAAATTATCCCGGGTGGGATAAACGACTACGAACTTGCCGGCGACATTCGTAATAAAAACCTGGAACAGTTCGCCTTACGCCGCGGGTACCGGACGAGCGGCGACGCCGCCCTGCTGGTCTTCCACCGTGCTTCACTCGAGCATCTCCCTCATGTTTCCGAAAGCCGGTTAACGCCGGGGCTTGCCGACCAGTTCCAGGCTCTGCACGATAAGCTGTTCCCGGGGACCTACTACAACGGGAGCCAGCTGTACCAGAAAATTGACGGCACCCACCATGTTTTCGTTGTATCGGAAGCAGGCCGCCTGCTGGGATATGTTTTCGCTTACGTTTCGCCCGAAATCGGGGAATCCGGGATCGATTTCATCGGCGTCGAGCAAGGCGAACGCAAGCGCGGGATTGGCAAAAGGCTGCTGGTCACTGCCCTGCACTGGATATTTTCATTCAGTGAAGTCCGGGTGGTAAGCCTGGCGGTTGATGTTGAGAACACCGCCGCCCTCAAACTCTACCAGAGCAGCGGGTTTAACCACCAAAGGACACTGCGGGGTTACCGCTTGAAATTCCCCTCAGCTGGATAATTCAACCTGAGAACAGGCTTTTTCGATTCCATTAACGATTATAGAAATTTTATGGACGGCCGGATAATGTCTGCGGGTCGACATATCCGCAAAATTGTGGTTCTTTGTGATGCTATGCGGACCGGGGGAATAGCTTTTTTCCGAAATCTGAAAAACTTTCGGGGAGGCTTTACCGCTGGCTTTCACGTAATCCACCCTGTACTCAAGCCTGATCAAAGTTTCAGGACCTACATCTACAATCAGCTGGAACTTAAGTTTTACTTTGTCTCCAATCCTTGCGGATGCCGGGATTATCCCAAATTGTTCAACCGCGACATTTTGCGGGTCGCAGAAACCAAACAGCCTCATGGCGCGCTGGTCGCCTGATTTAAGCAGTCCCCGGCAGGCGTGTTTTACGATCCAGTCCCTGTCCTCAGAATAGCCAATCCAGCGTTCGGCCACCTCCAGCGCAATCTCGGGATGATCCTTGGAGATGTCATTCAGGTTGTTCGCGACGCTGCGTCGCACGGTTTCGGAGGGATCATCTTTCAGCCTTTCCAGCACCTCCAGGACCGATCCCGGGTCGGATATGAATACCTCCAGCCTGATCCCCCAGGGCAGCCTGGGGCGGGGGCCTTCGCTCGCCAGCCGGCGGACGTTTTCATCTTCAGCGCCAGCCCAATCATGCAGGTACGGCATCACCCGTTTATAGTCATGAGCCAGAAAGGGGCGGATCGCGAATTCTGAGCTTCCAAATTTGGTGAAATATCCCAGCGCCGGCAGTGACAGGTCCCAGTCCTCGAAGCCAAATTTCTCCACAAAATCCGGAAAAGCCAGGGCTTCAAATCCTTTAACCGCAGGCGCGGCCTGCTTTAAAATCTCCAGAGCTCTGGGATAATCTTCCGGAAGGGTCTGGCGCATGCAGTCAGCCGTGCGGTGCATTTTCTCCTTTAATGCCATCTCCTGCCAGCCATCCGAATAGACCAGCTCAAAAAACATGGACTGGTCAAATTCAGGGTACGCATCCTTCAGCTCTTCTGCAAGCGAGTTGAGCGACTCTTCAGTGAAAAAAATATCTTTCAAACGCTCATTCATACTTCTGCCTGATAATATTCTAATCCCCGGAAATTAAAAATTCGCCGCACTTTGAAAACTGGAGTGCGGCGAGTTTTATAATTTTTCCAACAGTTAAGCCTTTTTTATTGGGAGGTAGAACCGGAATTCAGATCCGGGATCATCCGGGTTAAACTCCCCCGGGTATTCCTCAAATTCCGGCCTGTAATCCCGGACATATCCTGATTGGGGCAGCCATTTGTCATTGGCGTATTGATATGCCTCCATCATTGCCGGTATTGTGGTTGTAAATTCCGCGTATGTGCCCTCCGGGATTTCGATCCCTACCATCCCTTCGGGGACATCGCTGATATCTTCAACCGCAAGGCAGGCGCTGTAATCGAATTCTCTGGTTACAAAATCAAAGGACGTGGTCACTCCGTATGACAGCAAGGTATCGACCCTGTTTTGAATCTCGTCCCGCCTGCCCATAAAACTGACCCACAACTGGGGGATTTCATTTTGCTGGGCTGTACCGTGGTACTTCATGCCGACGACCTTAAAACCAGGTCTTGTGACTATCTTTGGTTCCATTTATAACCTCCAAAATTAATATTGAAACTGAACCTGACCCTCACCTGCTCAATCAATATCCAAAATATTAGCACATATGTTCTATAGTGTCAAGTTCTTTTTTCAAACTGCACTTCGAATCCCGGAAAAGGCCTCAATGGTTTCCATTTGAACATCCGAACCGAGGATTTTCATTCACACACAAAACCCGGTCTGGATACAATATAATTAGCCCCATGTCTCTGAAACTGTCCGCAAGCGACCAGTCTATGCTCGCAGGAAAACACGGCCCGGCTCCCCAAATGGCGCTGGAGATACTGGTCCGCATGGCGGAGGTTTATTCAGCAAACGAACTGCTGGATATCAGCGGGGCCCATATCGACAGCACAATTTATATTGGCGATGCCGGCCTGGAATATGCCGAACGCCTGGCTGGACTGGGTGCCAGGGTCGCGGTCCCAACCACCCTCAATGTAAGCGGGCTGGATGAAATGCGCTGGCAGGAATGGGACGTGAACCGGGACTGGGCTTTGGCTGCCCAGCGCCAGATGGCTGCTTACCAGAGCATGGGGGCAATCCCGACCTGGACCTGCGCCCCTTACCAGACCCGCTGGCAGCCTCGTTTCGGCCAGCAAATTGCCTGGGGAGAGTCAAATGCGATCGTTTATGCCAATTCCGTAATTGGCGCCCGCACGGAACGCTACCCCGACCTGCTGGACATCTGCTGCGCCATCACCGGGCGGGCTCCCGCCGCCGGGCTGCACCTGGCTGAAAACCGGGCTGGCCAGCTCCTGCTCAAACTGGTGGAAATCCCCGAAACGCTGCAGCAGGCGGATGATTTTTACCCTGTGCTCGGGCATCTGGTCGGGGGGATCGCCCGCGATCGTATCCCGGTGCTGGATGGCATAAAAGCCACGCCGACCAGCGACCAGCACAAAGCCTTTGGCGCCGCGGCGGCTTCATCCGGCACTGTCGCCCTTTACCACATGGTTGGGGTGACGCCTGAAGCCCCGACATTAAAATCCGCCTTTCAGGGCAAAGAACCTGAGGGTACATTTGAGATTACCATCGGCGATTTACGGGCTGCCCGCCTTGAATTAACCAGCGCTCAGGGCGAACTTCTGGATATGGTTGCCCTGGGATGTCCCCACTTCTCAATTGAAGAATTTATGAAACTGGCAGCCCTGGTCGCAGGAAAGCATGCCCATCCCCAGGTCCTGTTCCATATCACCACCAACCGCCTGCAGTTTGAAAAGGCGGACCGGGCCGGCCTGATCGAACCCCTGCGGAATTTTGGCGCCAGGTTCACAACCGACACCTGTATCCTTGCCACACCGATGCTCAACCCTGAGATAAAGAACCTGATGACGAATTCGGGCAAATACGCCTATTATTCACCCGGGATGCTGAAAGCGGAGGTCAGCTATGGAAGCCTGGCAGACTGCGTCAGGTCTGCAATTACAGGCCGGGTTGTGCTGGACGATTCGATATGGGACGGATAATCACCGGGAAGGCTGTCGTACCCGGGAGGGCTGAGGCTGCTGCCCTGGTCGCAGATGAGCCGATATCCTTCTGGGGAGGCTATGACCACCGCACCGGGGAGATAACCGACCGCCGGCACTCGCTTTGCGGAGAGAACGCAGCCGGGAAAGTGCTGGCAGTCCCCTTCACGCGCGGCTCTTCCACCACCACGGCGGTCCTGCTGGAAGCGCTGCGCAATAACACCGCCCCGGCGGGTATCGTCACCACAGGAGTTGACACCTTCTTTGCCCTGGCCTGCATTGTAGCCCAGGTGATGTACGGGTCTTCTATCCCGGTGGTTGCGGTTTCTCGGGCTGACTTTGACAGGCTGGAAAGCGGTACCAAACTTTCGATCAATGAACGGGGCGAAATCAGCCTCCCCTGATCCAAATAAATTACAGGCTTGAACACAAATTTACGCCTCGCCCAGGAATTCAGGGTAACTCTGTGAAAATCCGCCCCGCAAAAAAATCTGACATCCTGCCTCTTACAGGTGTGCTGGTGAGAGCCTTTGCCCGGGATCCAGCCCTGGACTGGTTTTTCCCTGACCGGGAAAAGTACCTGAAAAAAGCCCCTTATTTCTTCTCCATCCATCTAAAGCAGAAAATCAGGCGCAGTATGGTTTACACGGACAGCGATCTTGCCGGGGCTGCCCTGTGGGACCCACCCGGCGGGATGGGTTTGTCCAGGTTAGAAAGATGGGAATTCAGATTCTATTTACACCGGATGCACGGCGCTGATTACCGCCGGGCAATGGAGGGCAGAAAGGTGTTGGGGCAAATTCGCCCCGCTTTCCCGCACTGGTATCTCTCCATATTGGGAGTGGACCCGCCCTTCCAGGGGCAGGGCATTGGCGCGGGTTTGCTGCAGCCTGTTTTCGCAGTATGTGAACGTGATAATATCCCCGCGTTCCTGGAAACCGCCCATGAGAAGAGCTTGAAATTCTATCTCAACCTGGGGTTTATAAAAACCGGGGAATTCCAGCTCCCGGATGGTCCAATCATGTCAACCTTGCTGAAAAAACCAGCTTAGTTCGGATAGTTCCATTTTTCTATTTGGTAGCTGGTCTATGGATACTTACCTTCAACTTAACCAGAAAGATGGATTTGATGAATGAATGGGCTTGATTGGTTTGTAGAATATGCCTCCATAAGGCTTTCGACCACAGGCGAATTTATCAATATAATATTAAAGTAATGAAATTTAATACATAATTACAAACACTTATGAATAATCTTTCCAAAAACTTCCGTAGCAATACGATTACAATCATCACCCCACTCGTAGTCGCACTTGTATTTTTTTGTTTTGTTCTCTTGTTCTTCCCCTTTCGCGATAAGCTACAATTTGATTATGACGAAGGAATAAACCTAATTACTGGTTTTATGATAAAGAATGGTTACCCTTTGTACAGTCAGGTCTCAAGCGACCAACCTGCCCTTCTTCCCTATTTGATAGCCGCAATTATGAACATTGTAGGAGTCAACATAACAGCCAGTAGAATATTAATTTTAATGTTCTCCACCTTACTTGTTTGGTCTTGCGCGCAAATATTACAATTACTATATGGAAGTATTCATTCAATTCTACTGCTGGCACTTATCATATTGCTTCCTTTTTATATGCGGTTGAGTGTTTCCATAATGCAGGGATTGCCAGCCCTTGCTATGGCAACAATCTCGTTTCTTTTATTAATTTTATGGCACCTTTCAAATAAAAGTACATGGTTGATCCTGTCAGGACTTGCACTTGCAATATCAATTCACATTAAACTTTTCACTGGCTTTCTTGCGCCAATATTCATAATTGGGATTTTTATTACTCAATTTGTTCATTTGCAGGATCATCGTTTTTCCATCAATTTGTTTCAACCAGTAATAATCTGGGGTTTAAGTTTTCTTGTGCTTTCAATTGCCCTTGCTTTGATACTCATCGGCCCAAATAATATTATGGCCATTATCCGACCTCATTTTACTTCCAGGTCTGTTGAATCCTTAAAAGAATATCACAACACCATCCAATACCATTTGAACGGGATTACTTCAATTATCATCCTTGGTGCGATCGGGGTTTTGATCTCTATCATTAACCGAAATTGGTGGATTTTATATCCAACTTCTTGGTTTATAGTTGCATATCTCTCACTCAACTACTATTCACCCGTATGGTACCATCAGCAACTTCTCGTTACAGTGCCGTTGATCATATTGGCGGCTGTTGCTGCCGGTGAAGGGATAAGGTGGCTGGTTCAAATACCTCAAACAAGAGAATTTATCAATATAAATAGTTTTTTAAATTTCATCGCAATTATTAGCTTGATTGCAGTGATTATCAATTCTTATCCTGGTTTTATGAATCAAATTCACTTTGATATAGAATTTAAGAGGTCTTCACTGGAAGCCCCAAAACATCAAATGGATATTTTATGGAATATGCGTGAATTTGCAGAAAAAACTGAATGGATAGTGACGGATATGCCGCTTTATGCGGTCTTACTCCGCAAACCCGTCCCTCCAAATTTGGCATTTTTTACACTTAAACTTTTGGCAACCAATGAGCTAACAGAAGATGAAATAATTAACACTGTTCAGGTATACAAGCCAGAACAGGTACTTATCACGCGCTTCAACCTACCAAATTTAGAAAATTATTTAATGCAAGACTATTACATAATTCAAAAGAAAAGAGGATATCACCTTTATATTCGTAACGATATTTATGAATCTAATTAAGTTATCACATAAATGTCCAATTACTTATAAACGAAAATGCGAAAAATCAATCATTCCTCCACCTCCCATTTCAATAAATCTAAATACAATAAAAGAATTATTGCATTGGTTTTTTCGCTATGCATTATCGCGCCATTGATCTGGCTGCCGCGCCGCATCGATCTGAACCGGGCGGTTACGACCGATGAGATCAAGTGGCTGGAGCGCTCCCTGAAATTCCTGATTTTCACAAAACAGGGCGATTACCAGAGGACCTTCAGGGCCCCCCACCCGGGGGTCACAATTATGTGGCTGGGCAGCGGGGGGTTGCTGCAGGAGTACCAATCTCAAACAGGCAAAATTGAAAAACTGGGAGACAAACTGGAAGACCGTGAATTCTACCAGGGCATCATAAACAACCCGCTCGAAAACCTGGTCTCAGCCAGGATATGGATGAGCTATGCCCACCTGGTTGTGCTGCTCATCGCTTTCTGGCTTTCCTGGCGACTTACCGGCTGGCTGCCTGCCCTGCTGGCTTTCCTGCTGGTCGCCTTCGACCCCTTCCAACTCGGCCTCGCCCGCCTGCTCCACCTGGACGCCCTGCTCGCCAGCCTCTACCTGCTGGCAGTCCTGGCGATCATCGCCTTCCTCTTTCAGCGCCGGCTTTACGATCTTATCATCGCTGGCGTCGCGGCGGGCCTGTGCTGGCTCACCAAGTCGCCCGGTTTCTTCCTGCTCCCCACCGCAGCCCTCTTATTCCTGCTCGATCTCTGGCTCGCCTACCGCAAGAATACCAGCCCTGCCCTTCCCAAACAGCTCTGGGGCTACGCCTGGCGCTTCGCCCTCTG
>Ga0180438_10000739_pt1 | contig 60122 bp, 33 predicted proteins | sample SS_ome_12_FD_132455 | JGI IMG/M metagenome (GOLD analysis project Ga0180438, IMG submission 132455) | Hypersaline lake sediment archaeal communities from the Salton Sea, California, USA - SS_3_D_2 metaG | ecosystem: Environmental > Aquatic > Non-marine Saline and Alkaline > Hypersaline >... | reverse complement strand
TGATTTTTTTCTCCGGTTTCCAAGGGGGCTCCTTGGTCAGCCAGCCTTCTTGAAGGTATTCGGGATGGGGATGGCGATAAAAACCTCTTCCACTCTTGGCTCCGAGGCGTCCCCTGCCTATCATGTCCTCCAGAAACGGGGGTGGTTTATCCCGTTCCTCTTGGCTGTCCTTATAGTATTGATTCTCGATGTCCCGAATGACATCCAAACCGATATCATCCATGAGACCAAAAGGCCCCCACTTGGTACCGAACAGCATTATCCATGCCCTGTCGATATCCTCAAAATTCGAATAGCCATCACCCACGAGGTGCAGAACCTCTCTCTTGATCGCCCGCCAGGTTCTGTTAAAGGAAAAGCCCATGATCTCCTTTTCCGTGATGATAGGAACCATTTTGATGGATTTCAAAAAGGCCTCTCCGGCGGCCTTGGTTTCATCAGACACATCCTGGTGAAACATAACCTCGACCAGCTGATCTTCGCGCGGATCCCCGAAGTTGACGTTAAAGACCTTATCCGCACGCTTTGTCGCATCGGCAACGCGAGACGAGGGCAGGGAAGAGCTGTTGGTTGCCAGCAGCACATGCGGAGGAGCCAAGCGGTCCATCTCTGCAAACACTTGGCGCTTTATCTCCAGATTTTCCGGCACATTCTCGATGACTAAATCGATATCCGCTAAACAATCGGCTAGATCTTCGCATCGCCGAATGAAAGAAAAGGCCTTCTCGGCCTCGACAGGTTCAAGATGTTCCTGATACCAAGCCTTTAGGTGAGCTGTGGCTGTGTCCAAAGCTTTGGGATCGATGTCATAGAGATTGACGCCTAATCCACAGCGCCCGCACTGAAAGGCAATCCGGGAGCCCATGGTCCCCGAACCGACGATCCCCACTCTCTTGATTTCCATTGTATCCCTCTCTGTTCATGCTTGTTCTCGCAACCGGTCGTCTTCTGGGCTGTGCAATCCTGTAAAAACGCTGCTAGGCCTGAAGGATATACATGACCGGAATTGTCCATGGAGGAACATATAGCAAAGCCAAAATATGATGTCAAACCGCTGATACTATCGCTCTTTTCACCAGAGCTTTGGTGACCTGGACTTTGTAAGCGTTTTTATGCAGTGCGTTGACTCCCTCAACTGCTAATTCGGCGGCAAATTTCGCGGTCTCCGCGTTTAATTCTTTCCCCTTCAGAAAATCTTCCGCCGGTTTTACCCTGAGTGGAATTGGGGCCAGTGCCCCGAGCACTAGGCGTGCACTTTTTATGATATTGGCATCCATATTCAATACTACGGCAACACTGACGATCGGAAAATCGATAGACTTCCTGATCCGGAATTTCAGGAAAGCCGATCGATCATCAGCACTTTGAGTCGGGATCTCAATTTCTGCAACCAGTTCATTCTTGTCAAGGGCTGTTGTCGTCAGCGGCCCCACGGCAAAGAATTCTTCCGCGCTCAACTCTCGATTTGTCGTCTTTATCCTTGCCTCCAGGGCTATGAGGGCCGGAGCGATATCTGAGGCGTTGACGGCCACGCATCCGCAGTTGAAACACCGGTTGGCTTCTTTTTCGATTTCGTCCCTGCTCAAGCCGAGTACGTCTTCGGCTGTTATGCTTCTTTCCGCAAGCGGAAGCTCAGGCATTTTAATTCTTCTGGTCTCTTTGAGGTAGTTGCGGTTAAAGGTCAGCAGGGCGACCTCATCTTTACTGGCTCCCTCATCAGCCGCCGCAGCTTCTCCTTTGAGAAGGTAGTTGTTGATGGCTTCGGAGGCTCTTTTGCCGGATGCGATGGATTCTATCACCGTCGCCGGGCCGCTCGTCACATCCCCACCGGCAAAAATTCCGGGAATGCTGGTCTGTTGGGTTTTATCGTCTATGCCTACCAAACCACGATCGATATTCAAGGCGAACTCAGGATCTATAAAGGAAAGGTCTGGCCTTTGCCCTACGGCCATGATGATTTGATCAGCCTCAAGGGTTTCTCTAACGGTTGTCTCGAGGATCGGAGCGAAGCAACCGTTGTCATCGAAGACGGATGTGCACTGGACCAGTTCGATGCCCGTGACCCTTCCCTCGGATGCAAGAACCTTAAAGGGCCCCCACGAAGGCATAACCGTTATTCCTTCTGTGATGGCCTGCTCGATTTCCCATTCCAGGGCAGGCATTTCTTCCCGACACTCCAGGCAGACGAGGGTCACCTGTTCGGCTCCCAGGCGTTTGGCGGTGATCGCCACGTCCACAGCGACATTTCCCCCTCCTATGACAACGACTTCGTGGCCGGGCAATTCTTTCACGCCCTGTTTCACGTTGGCGAGAAATTCCAAGCCGGATCTCGTTAATTCCTCCCCATCCAGCCCGATGGACGGCAGACCCCAGGCCCCACTGGCAAGGAAGACGCTATCGAATTGATTCTGGAGGTCCTCTATGGATACATTCTTGCCCACATCGCCTCTCAGCTTGAACACGACTCCTGCATTTTCCAGGGATTTCACAAACCGCCTGACGATATCCCTGGGCAATCGACTGCTCGGTATGGCATAGGTCAGCATCCCTCCCGCCTCTTCCATCCGGTCAAACACCGTCACCGCGTGCCCTGATTGTCTCAGGTAATAAGCGGCTGTGAGACCGGCCGGACCAGAACCGATGACGGCCACGCTCCTGTTGCTTTCATTTCCAGGGGTCCCGATTATTTCCTGGGCGTTTTCGAGCACATAATCGCCCAGGAACCGCTCGATCCCTCTGATTGAGACGGACTCATCGAATTCCCCCCTGTTGCACTCCTGCTCGCAATAATGGGGGCAAACTCGGCCTGTAATGGCCGGCATGGGATTCGATTCCAGAAGGATTTTGGCGGCCTGAAAAAGATTTCCCCCTCTGATTTCATGAATATAGGATGGAATATCGATACGGCCCGGACAACTGGCGGAGCAGGGCGGACTCTCCACTCTGGCGGCCCCGAACACAGAGTGGAACTGATTCTCTCCTGTCAGGGCATTGCAGTATTTGCCGCCCTTCCTCGTACAGTGAAAGGTGTTTTCCGCATTTCTGTAATACCAGCATCTCGGCTCCTGGCAGATGTTGCCGCCGATCGTCCCCATCTTTCGTATTTGCGGTGAGGCCACAACCCGTGCCGCTTCGGCCAGAATGGGAAATCTCTTTTTGATGACCTGGCTTTTTGTAATGTCATTGAGCCGGGTGAGGGCACCTATTTTCAGGGCATTCTCATTTTCCCTGATATAAGCTAATCCCTCAATAGTCTTGAGATTAACAAGTAATTCAGGATACTCAGAGTGGATCTTGTCTTTCATCGTGCCGAGCAAGTCCGTACCCCCCGCTATGGCGCGTGCTTTTTCCCGATGTTGTTCCAGAAATTCCACAGCCTCTTCGAGTGATCTTGCGTTGACATGGTTGAATGATTTCATTGTCTCACTCCGAATCCTTCATCAAATTTGCCTCTGTTTTGTCCTGAATTTGACTATCTAAGGCTTTAAGTATCTTATTGGGCCCGAAGGGCATTTCCGTTACTCGCACACCGATGGCATTGTGGATAGCGTTGGCCATGGCTGCCGGCCCGCAGGTTGTGACCGATTCGCCTATTCCGCAGGCTCCGTATTCCCCGGCTCCTTTCCATTCTTCCATGAGAACGGGTTCCACATCCGGGAACTCGAGCATAGTGGGGATTTTATAGTCTATCCAGTTGAAACTGAGCGGAACCCCCGTTGCCTGATCGTAGACAATTTCTTCAGTGAGTGTTTCCCCGATAGCCATAGCCTGACCGCCGATTTGCTGGCCTTCGGCACCCGAGGCGTACATGACTGTGCCGGGGTCATGTATGACCACGGACCTGAGGACGTCGATCCGGCCGGTTTCCGTATCCACTTCGACCTCGACGAACGTGGCACAAAATGGCGTTCCTGTCACCTCGTCCGGCAAAGTTTCACTCACGGTGACGAGGATAGGCACTAGGTCTCCTTCCCAGAACAACTCTTCAACGGTCAATCCTTGTTCTGGATCCGATTTGACGAAAATGCGCCCTTCTTTGATATCCAACTCATCCGGCTGTACTTTTAACTGTGGTGCGGCGAGTCCCAGTATTTGTTCCTTCACCTTAGCCGCTGCTCGCGGCATCATCTCGGCATGACAGTAGGAGACGCCGCTATCTGTCTGCACTTGGTCCTTAAGTCCTCTCTGGGTATCTGTTTTTGATATCCACTGGATGTCCTCCGGGGAAACACCTAAAAAACTGAGTGCTTCCGCACAGGCAAACACGATGCACGAGTTGGAGCCCGGCCCCGTTTCCGCGGTGGGGGCATCCAAAATAACCGTGCCGTCCGGATTGACTTTAAGCGAGACTTGGATATGTCCGCGGGGCAGTTCCTGCCAGGCGGCATGCCAGCTGTTGTGGAAAGAAAAGCCCAGTCCCCGTTTCTTGACTCCCTCATAGAACGGTCCCGCACCCGGTTTGTGCCTCTTTGCCCACCCGATTCTCTTCGCTCCCTCATTCAGCACAGCTTGCAGGCTCTTATCGGGGAGGGTTCCCCATTCATGGCTGAAGTTCTTTATACACAATTCTATGGGATCCATATCCAGTTTTTCTGCCAAAGCATCTATCGCCATTCCGAAGACGAGGTTTACCTGATTATTCCCGATTCCGCGCATGCAACCGCCGGGAATTTTGTTCGTGTAGGCGACAGCCGTCTCCATTCTGAGATTGGGAATGTGGGCCAGCGTTTCTTCGGCGAACTCCTTGGGCACAAAATCCACGGCGGCCATGGAGTGGTCGACGTAGGCTCCAGAGTCTCCCCTGGACTTGAAGGCACACGCAGTGATTTTCCCCTCTTTTTTGGCCCCCATTTTGCATTCATAGCTGACGGCGGTGCGGGTATCATGGAAATCCTCTCTTCGTGTGTACTTGTGAAGGACGGGCCGGCCGGTCCTTTTCGCCAGCAGGGCCATAAAAATGAAAAAGCCCTGTTCGCCCATGTTGCCCCGGCCGAAGGAGCCTCCGATATAGGGGTTGATAACGCGGACCTTGTCTAAAGGCAAATCCAACATTTGTGTGATGTGCATTCGTGTCTGATCGGCCTGGTAGTAACTGGTCCAACAGGTCAGTTCATCTCCCTGCCAATTCATCAAGCATCCCCTGGTACCAAGGCAAGCGTGTTCGGCATTGTGATAATGGGACGTCACGACGATGACTTCATCCGCCTCATCCAGAGCCTTTTCAGCATCCCCTCTGTTGATGAATGCATCAGATTCAGAGTAGGGGCTTGTCGGGATTTTGTTGCCGTCCGGATTGATTTCAGGGTGAATAACTGGAGCGTCTGGCTCAAGCGCCTCTATGGGGTCCAGCACAAAAGGCAATATATCCCACTCGATATCCAAAAGTTTCAACGCCTCATCGGCGATGTCCTCTGACTCAGCTGCCACCACCACTCCCGCTTCATCACCGACCCAGCAGACGTGGTCGGATAGAATTTTCCTATCCTTATAGGTTGGCCAGAGCATCCGGTCGTAACTGATGCTGAAAAAAGGGGTCCAGGCAAAGTTCGTCGGTTTCAGGGGCGCAATTTCCGGATCCTCATAGGTGAGTATGGCTTTTACACCGGGTAATTCCTTGGCTTTGCTCACGTCGCAATGTTTTATTCGTGCATGCGGATGGGGACTTCTCAGAATTTTGGCGTAAAGCAAGCCCGGGAACCGTATTTTAAGGGCAATGTCGTCAAAAAATTCAGCCCGGCCGCTGGCTTTTTCCCGTCCATCTATTCTTGGCCGGTAGCTCCCCACATACTGGTGCTGTGTTCGTGCTTTGAAGCCTTTTCTCATTCTATTCCCTCTCTTGCGCCAATCTTTTTTGCCGCTGCCAGTACGGCTTGAGCAATTGCGGAGTAACATCCACACCGGCACAGGTTACCGGAAAGCCCCTCTTTGACTTCATCAAGAGTGGGATTGGGATTTTCATCCAGGAAGGCCTTGGCGGTCATTACGAATCCAGGTGTGCAGAACCCGCACTGCATGGCCGTTCCGTACCCGGGTTCACATTGCTCGGCAAAGGACTCGATGACAGGATCATTTTGAGCCAGGCCTTCTATGGTCAGTATGTCGTGGCCGTCAGCTTCCACGGCCAATGTCATGCATGACAGCACGGCTTCGCCGTCCATGATAACTGTACAGGCACCACAGGCTCCCTCATCGCAGGCTACCTTTAATCCCGTAAAGCCCATTTTTTCTTTAAGCAAGTAGGCCAGGGTATCCGACGGCCGGAGATCCCGGTCAAGTTCGAAATCATGAGGGGTGCCATTGATCTTGATTGTTATTTTGTTCATTTCCCCTGTTACTCCTGGTCAATAAATTTACACAGAAGAGTGACACAGCGAATCTCGGATAGCAGTCTTGATTTTCCTGCAGGCATCACTACTTTATCTTATTCATGTTGATCTTATTTACGTCTTCACAAAATATACGGAATGGCAAAAAACATCAAGCATATCGCAAAAACGATAGCTAATCTGATCAGGAATCGGCGAAAATCTTTGTTCAGTTTTGCTCTTTCTGCAGCTGTCGGCTCTTTAGGTCTCGCCGATTCGGACCGGAAAAATTTCGGTTCGCGCCGTTCTTCTTTGCCCCAGGGTAGACGAGTCCAAAGGAGATAGAATAATAAGGCACCTGCCAGCCAAATGATACCCAGGAAAACCACATTTTTTGGAAGGCTCAGAATCATCCAGATGGCAAAGCCAATCAGCAACAGAGGGGGAATCGGAAAGAACGGAGTTTTGAAAGGTCTGGATATTTCCGGACGGGTGAATCGAGACACAATGAGTGTTAAGGCGACAAATCCATAAAGGAAAAGCAGCATGAAGGCTGAAATTTCGGCTAGGAATACGAGTCCTTTGGTAGCCAAGAGAATGATCGACCCGATCCCGGCTGTCCAGATGGCTGCTGCCGGCACGTTGCGCTTTGATAGTCTTTTGAACAGGGTAGGAAGATAGCCATCTCTGCCCAGGGCAAAAACGACACGTGAGGATCCAGTCAGTGCAGGATTGATGGTGGTCAGATTGCCTGTAAATTCAGCGATCATGAACAGCAAAAAAATCACTGCCCCTACTCCCGCGGTCTTCAACGCCAGCGCGAAGGGTGCATCGGCCTCTTGCAGGATTTGCGCATCAGGCACAATGCCGAGAACAGCCCATTGCATGGATGCGGTGATGATAAAGACGACGAACGGAACCATGATCAACGCCCGGGGAATGGTGATTGTGGGATGCTCGATTTCTTCGGCCATGGTTCCGATGACTTCCTGTCCGGCATAGGCCCACCAGATCAGCGTACAGGATAAAGCAAATGTTCCGGGTTTGAACCAGTCCGGCACGAAGGGAACAAAATTCTTGAAATTCATGCTGGTGGCCGCAGCGGCAGTGATGGATATGGCGATCATTGTCCCCATGGCAAACATGACCGCCTTTTGAGACAGGGCGACTTCCTTGGCGCCCCTCCAATTGATGATGGTGTAGGTCAGGATGAGCGTAGAAGCCAGGACAGCCGCCAGACCAAAGGGAACCTCGCCTGCTTTCACCACTGTCCACAAGCCGAGGTAATCAATCGTGCTGAGAAAATAGTTGCCGAAGGCCAGGGCTTCGGCGCCGACAGCCAAATAGGCGCCGATTATCGACCATGCAGCCAGAAATCCGGCGATAGGACCGAATTTTCCCCAGGATTCGTAGGCATAGGCATAGCTTCCTCCTGAGAAAGGCCAGCAGGCTGCAAGCTCGGCATAGACCAGCGAGGTGAGAAGGCTGACCACTAAGGCGACCAAATTTCCGATCAGGAGTATGGGGCCGAGAAAACCGACCGCGTTTGTCGATACGGTGAACAATCCGACCCCAATCACGATGCCAGCGCTCATGACTACGGCGCCGGTCAGAGAAAAAGCTCTTTGAAGTTCCGGAGAAGATTCATTCATATCGTCTACCCTCCGCCAATAACTGGCGGGAAGATCAATACGGAATCTCTCTCTGACAATTCCGTATTGAGGTTGGCTTTTTGCCCATTCACTTTTATGATCCGGGTGTATTTGTAGCCCAGCTTTAATGCTCTGATCAGGTCATCGACAGTCGAGCCGTCCTTGAGGACAATCCTATAACTGGATAATGCCTCTGATAGAGCGCGTGCCCCTCGACCAATTTCACCTGAATTATCATGGAACTAATGATTCAGCCTTCATTACCCCGTGGCCAGCCCCAATTTGTGCGGATCTGCCACACCGTGAATGATATCTTTGTTCCGGTCAATCAGTGCGGCATGACAGCTCATAAGTGAATTTCGTGGGGCGCCGCACACAATATTTGCATCCCTCTATTCTCCCGAAAACACAAATTCTCATGGATAATTGACATAGATACTATTACAAAATTGCTTAAAGTGCAAAATCGATTTAAATGGAACAATGGCCTCCAATTTTCTTTGTTGTTGTGATATATACATCGCAAAGGAGTAGAATCCGATGATCCGACTAAGAGTTCGAATTTCAGCGTTATTCAAGTTCGTTGTCCTTCTGCTGGTTCTTTTTTCAGTCTTCAGTCAGCCCAGCAATGCGTTCCCTTCAGCACTGGACTCTGATCAGTCTGCGGTGACCATATACCGTGATGATTGGGGTGTGCCTCATATTTATGCTCAGACTGAGGAGGGCGGATTTTACGGGCTCGGCTATGCGCAGGCCGAGGATCATTTGGAGGGTTTATTGAGGTTGCTGCTGATGGTGCGTGGCCAGCAAGCCGTTGCATTCGGATCAGAGTTCATCCAATCCGATTTTGAACAGCGCCGATGGCGGCATGTGGAGGAAGCACGGAAAGGGCTTGATCGGATGGATCCTCAACTCCAGAAGAATTATCGTTACTACATTGCAGGCTTAAAGCGCTACATGAAGGATCATCCTGATGATGTGCCCGAGTGGGCACCTGAGCCGGGACCTGTGGATATGGTGGCACTTTCTCGAGCTGTGCTCTGGAGATATATGATTCGGCATGGATTGACTGATTGCATAAGAGGAGGCATCCAAATTGCATCAACACACAGGGATATGCTTGAGCGCAGCCGGCAATCCGCTTCGAATGAGTGGATTGTTGCGCCCTGGCGATCAGCAGAGAATGCGATGATAGTCCTCAGCGATCCTCATGGCGAAATCGATGGGGGGCTTTTTTACGAATTCCGGATGGATGCAGGTCCGATAAAATCGGCTGGATATTGTTTCGGGGCCCTGTTTATCCTGACACATACGCGCTATGTCTCCTGGGGAATGACAACCGGCGATCCCGATGTCTCCGATTGTTACGAGGTCGAGGTCGATCCCGAGAATCCCCGACGTTATCTCTACGACGGTGAATGGCAGACAATGGTAACGCGGGAAGAGAGGGTGTCTGTGAAGGATGCCGAGACCGTCGTACGCATACTGGAGTATACCCGGCACAACGGATTGCTCTGTCCTGTAATTGCCCGAAAAGAGGACAAGGCTTTTGTCGTGTGCACATCATACATGCATGATGCGGGCCTGTTCGACGAGGAAATCTATCGATTGAACCTGGCCAAGAACGTCGCTGAAGTCAAAAATAGCGTGAAGATTCTCGGTATGTTTCCGCAGAACTTGATGTTCGGAGATAGTGAAGGCAGCTCTTATTATGTGCGTCTCGGGAAAACGCCGAAGCGTCCTTCCGGGTATGATTGGAATAAGCCAGTTCCAGGGAACACATCCGAAACAGCCTGGCTGGGAATCCATCCTGTCGAGGACCTGGTGCAGATCGAAGACCCTCCCCAGGGGTACATGCAAAACTGCAACATTGCGCCCGATATGATGATGGAAAATTGCCCCGTAAAAGCCGATCAATATCCTTCATACATCTTTAACGATGAATCCCATAGGACGAATACCCGTGGCATCCGCGCTGTGGAAGTTCTTTCCAGGGATTTTCATTTCACAGTGAAAGATGCTCTGGAGCTTGCTCTGGATGAAAAATGGGTCGGGACAGAGGCTTGGCAGATGGCCTTACACAAGGCCTTGACTCAGAGCAAGGATTTCTTGAAAAGGGCGTCACCTCTCCACCGGCGCTTTGTGGACAATATCCTTCACTTCGACGGCCATGTCAGGGCTGATTCCGTGGCGGCGCTGAATTATTTGTACTGGAGGTCGACTCTCTGGAATATGCCCGATTTAAGAGAGGGAGATAAGGACGCTCTGGTGGATCCGCTTTGGGAAAAGGGTGAATTGACTCCGGCCCAAGGGGCAGTTTTAGTCAAAGCTGCGAAAATGGCCGTTGAAAGCATGCTTAAAGAACACGGTACTATCGATATCCGGTACGGCGACATCCACCGGATCGGCCGCGGCGGGAAGTCCTGGCCCCTGGGAGGTGGCGGGCTCATGCCGGAAAACACGACGGCCTGCGCTTACACGAAGAGGTGCATATTCACGCTTCGCGCCATGACCTTTGGAGAACCGGATGAACACGGCTATCGATATCCCTGGCTTGGTTCGCGCTGCTTGCGACTTGTTATCTTCACAGATCCGATTCAATCCTTCACTCTTCACCTTTTCGGGCAGAGCGGTCATCCCGAATCACCCCACTTCACGGACCAGGCCAGACTGGCCAGCCAGCGGCGCCTCAAACCGACCTATTTTTATAAAGAGGATTTGCTGAAACATGCGGTCTCCAAAACAGCCCTGGATATTGTCAATACGAATGATGGAAATTGGCCTTGATTTTAATTGAGAGCAGTCGATTATCCGGTAAATTTAGTGGCCCTGAACCGTCGGAATGTTCGGAAATTTCTTTTCTGTTATGAACTTGTTCCGTTACTTATCTGACGGTGTGGTTTGGCCTAATATTAACTGACGTCGCTCGTTTTCGCTGATGCTCGTGCGGATTTTTTGCGCACCGATCCAGAAAGCGATACCTAACGCGCCCCAGCCCAGGATAATGCCCCATTCCAGCGGAAATCTGCCCTTGGAATTCACGTAGGGCTGATAGAGCGAGAGCCCAAAAACGAAAAGGGAGATTACAGATCCGAATGCGGCGGTGACTTTACCTCCCGGCGTGCGGTATGGCCGCTGTATGTCGGGCCGCTGGCGCCGCATTTTAATCAAACCAAGACAGATCAAAAAGAAGGCAAAGGTGACGCAGGAAACACCCACATTGAGAATGGGAACGATGGCATTCCTTCCCAGGAATACAGCCAGGAAGGCGAGGCTTCCGGCAAAGAGTGTGGCTACAAAGGGGGAACCGTGTCTGTCATGTACCCTCCCGAACATAGAGGGGATAATCCTGGCTCTACCGAGCGCAAAGAATGCCCGCGAGGCCGTGATGAAAACCGTATTCCACGTGCTTAGGATTCCGCAGAAAGCGGCGAACAAAACGATTTTGGCCATCAGCGGCGAATTGAAGGCGGCTTCGAAGGCTCCTGCGGCGGGCAACTCCAGCTCGACAATGCCTTGCCAGGGAGTGCTCATGGAGGCCGAGAGAATGACGAGCAAATAGAAAATCACGGCTCCAACTATGGAAAGCACTATGACTTGCCCTACCAGCCGCATCGAAGTACGTTCCGCTTTTTCCTCCATGGTCTGGGGGATGACATTGAAACCAGCAATGAAGATGGGGGCCATAATGAAGACGGATGCAATGCCTCCAATTATGGGCCATGGTTCCGTTTTGGAGAAGATGGGCTGCAGATGGCTTGCCTTCCCCCAGAAAATACCGGCAACGATGAAGACGAGGGAAAGAATGATCAAGCCATAGGTGAATACCTCCTGAAAGATGACGGCGGCTTTGATTCCCCGGTAATTGAGGTAGGTCAGCAAAACGGTCCCGGCTAAACCGAATATGAGAGTTCCTGTATGAACAGGATCTCCCCGGTTTGTGTAGAGAAGAAACCCTTTCAATCCCGGCAGGAGTTCGCCAAAAAGCCAACCGGCAGAGATAGCTTCGAAGGAAATAAAAATGGTGAAGCAAAGGGTGAGAAACCACCCGACAAGAAAGGATGTTTTAACTCCATAGATCTCGTAGGTGTAGGCGATTTCACCGCCAGCTACAGGAAACATCGTGGCCATTTCTCCATAGCAGAGACCGACGATAATCATCAAAGAACCCCCGCCGGCGAAACCGATCAGAGCTCCCAGGGGGCCGGCTTGCTCCAGCCACTCGCCGAGCACGACAACCCAGCCCACGCCCACAATACAACCGAAACCGAGAACAAAATAATGACGTAGCTTGATTCCCTTTTCCAGCTTTTGAGATGTCATGAGGTATTCCTTTACTTTGGGTGCGAATCATCCCTTGATACGAAAAAACTGACTCTGTTGTATATGGATTGGGAAAAGATGTCAACAGCGTTCTTGAATATGAAGGACGATAGAGGATTTGACAGTTAAAGAGCAATGGAATATGTTTTTACAGATTAAAAACGAGCTCGAAGTCTTTCTTAAGTCGCTATCTCCTGTGAAGAGGAGAAGCGTGGTGTTCAGTATCACCTATCAGGAGGAGAAATGAATATTGACCTATCGGACAAAATCGTTCTTGTAACAGGGGCATCCCGGGGAATCGGCAAGGTTATCGCTAAGAAATTCGCCGAATCTAAAGCCACAGTCATCGTACATTACCTTAGGAATAGAGATAAAGCAGAGGAGAGTCTGGAGAGCTTGGGAGATGGGAAGCATTTCATGGTTCAGGCCGATATGTCAGATCCCGTGTCGATTCAAGAAATGATGGAAGCCATCTGGAGCAAAGTCAATAAGATTGATATTTTGGTCAACAATGCCGGGATTTTTGATGAAGCCCGAATCACCAAACAGGATTACCGAGATTGGCAGAACACATGGAATAACACGATCAGCACAAACCTCTTGGGTCCGGCCAACCTGACTTTTCTGGTTGTACAGAAAATGATAGAAACAGGAGGTGGAAAGATCATCAACATCTCTTCCCGGGGTGCTTTCAGAGGAGAGCCGGAGGCTCCCTGCTATGGGGCCAGTAAGGCAGGCCTGAACGCCATGAGCCAGTCCCTGGCTAAAGCGCTGGGCCCATATAACATATTCGTCTATGTTATCGCTCCCGGATTTGTGGAGACGGATATGGCCAGGGAAGCACTTCAGGGGGAAAGAGGCAAGGAAATCCGAAGCCAGAGCCCGATAGGGCGCGTGGCCTATCCCATCGAGATAGCCAACACAGCCCTCTTTTTAGCCTCGGAGGGTGTGGATTTTTTAACCGGCGGCATCATCGACATCAACGGCGCCTCTTATCTCAGATCCTAGCACCTACCTGAAGAGAGAAAGAGATGAATCACAAAGAGAGATTTCTGACGGCCCTCGAATTGAGAGAGCCGGACAGGGTTCCCTATTTCGATTATTTTGATCTCGAATCGATAATCAAGATCGGACGGCTGTTCCAGGCCGATGTGCCCGAGTTGAAGTTTGGCATCGATTACAGCAGGGAAGAAATCGAGACACTGTACGACATTCAATTTGGCTTCATGAACGAATTGGATATCGATGCCGTTATCCCCGATTTTTCCTCCGGGGCAGAGCGAATCCCAGGAGAAGACGATCTCGTCAAAGACCGCCATGGGGTAATCTATCGGCTGTCCTCGCACGGCGAGTCCTTTGCCGTTGAGGGGCCGGTCAGGAATTCATCAGATTTGAAGAAGTTAACCACTCTGAAGCCCCTAGATTCTGATTTCCAACTGTTCGAATTCACAAGGCAGGCTGTCCCGGATTTAGCGCTTCTGTTCGCTATGAGCGATCCGTTCAAATGGAGCTGGCGTCTTATGGGTGGGATGGAAAAACTGTTGCTCAACTATGCGCTTTATCCTGATTTCTGCCTCGAACTGGCCCGCATAACGACCAATTTTTTACTTGCGCTCATGGACATGGCCGTGACGAAAGGAGCGGATCTCATTTTCATGGATGGGGATCTCGCCGACAATCGAACCACATACATGTCTCCCGACCATTACCGGAAATATTTGAAGCCCTTTTATCACGAGATTTGCGCCAACGCACGCAAGCGCGGCGTTCCCATTTGTAAACACACGGACGGTAACATGTGGCCCATTCTTGATGACATGGTGGAATCGGGATTTGACGGATTTCACCCTTTTGAACCGGGACCTATGGACATAGTTGAAGCCAAGAAACATTTGAAGGGAAAAGCTTGTGTCATCGGCAATATCGACTGCGGGCGGCTGCTTCCCTTCGGCCTTGAAGATGAAGTGGATGCCGTTGTCAAAAACACGATTCAGAAAGTGGCTCCCGGAGGAGGTTATGTTCTCACCAGTTCCAATTCCATCCACCCCGGATGCAAGGCGGAGAATGTGATCGCCATGTTCAAAGCCGCAAAAAAGTACGGGGCTTATCCCATTCGAGAATAAAAAGTTCTGTTTTCACTCTCCGGTTAAAGGACTGCAGCAACGACAGAGCGGCCTGTTCGTTCAAGGCCGCAAATCCCGACGGCTATTTTTTGGATGACCTATTTCTTTTTGAATAAGTAAGCCGATTCCACGAGCTTGTTTTTCTGGCCGTCGTGGATAGCGAAGGTGCTTCCGCTCCACATCGAAGCACCTCCGAATTCACCTTTTTTGTTGATGGCGTAAAAGTCGAGCCCGAAATGGGGGAGTCCCTCTTCGTTGAGGAGGCGGGGCTGACCCTTTGATTTTTCAGCGATTCTTTTCAAGGCGCGAAGACAGGCCTCTTCGGGGGAGTGGCCCTGTCTCATAAACTCCACAACCGTGAAACTCCCGCAATTTTGGATGTTGGCCTCTCCGCGGCCGGTGGATCCGGCGGCGCCGACATCGTTATCCACATACAATCCGGCGCCGATTATAGGGGAATCTCCGACTCTGCCCGGGATTTTGAAGTAATATCCGCTGGTTGTGGTGACTCCGGCCAGATTGCCGTCGGCGTCGATGGCGTTGCAGTTGATGGTTCCGTGAAACTCCACGTAGCGCAGCAATTCCGGCTCAAGAGTCTCGACTTTGGGAGGAAACCAAAAATCTTTATCGGAAAGCATTTCCTTGCGCCGCAGCCAGATTTCTCTGGCTTTGTCGGTCAGCAGATTCTCTTCTTTGAAGCCGTGAGCCCTGGCGAATTTGAGTGCTCCTTCACCCACCAGCAGCGTGTGGTCGGTGCGCTCCATGACGAGCTTGGCGACTTTGGAGGGATTCTTTATGTTTCTCAAGCTGGCCACAGCCCCTGCATTATGGGTGGGGCCGTGCATCACCGAAGCATCCAATTCGACAACACCCTCCTCGTTGGGCAAGCCGCCATAGCCGACCGACATGTCATCGGGATCCTCTTCGACAATGTTCACTCCGGCTATGACCGCATCCAGAGGATCGTGTCCCTTTCTGAGAAGTTCCATGGCTTTTTCCGTCGCGCTTAAACCGTTGCCACTGGAGATGACCCGTAAAGGAGTTTTTCCTTCAGGTCGTCGTGTGGCATAAGTGCCTTTGGGGAGCAGTGATGCTGCGCTGAGACTGACGCCGGCTTGAAGGAACTCTCTTCTGTTGAATTTTCTTTTCATTTGACCTCCTTTTGACTGTTTATCCTAAGCCAGCCAGGGGCTGGAGTCAATCGTGGAGAACGGCTTTTCAAATCCCTCGGAATGACCGCTTCCTCGTTGAGAACTCTTGATCCAATGGCGGCACTTCGGCTCAATACCATGCCTGTTTTGTTCAATCTCCCCAAACTTTTCTGTACACACGGAGCCAGTTTTCACCCAGAAGCTTGCGGATTTCTCCGGTAGACCAACCGCGTTCGATCAAGCCCTTGGTCACATTGGGGAGTTCGCTGATGTTTTCGAATCCTTTAACGTAGAGCCATTCACCGTCGCTTATGATCTCACGGTTAATGGCCAAGGATTGATTGACAAAGTCATAGTTGATGCCGCGGCCAAAAACAAAATCAGGACCGATACCAACGTGATCCACCCCCACAAGCTTTTTCAAGTAATCGTACTGATCGATGTGCTCTTTGATCCCCACACGTGGGCTGTGAGCGACATGAATGTCTTTTTTGCCCCTGATGTGAAAGTCATTGACAGCTGTGATGCCGATGACTCCGCCTGTCCTGGCGATGGCTTCGATCACCCGGTCGCTTGTGCATCGCGGGTTGTCGGCTATAGCGGCCACGTTTGTGTGGCTACAGATAACGGGGACGTCCCGGGAAATGTCCAATGCGTCCAGGCTTGTCTGTTCTCCGGTGTGTCCGCCCACGTCAAGGATGATCCCCAGCTTGTGAATCTCTTCGACGAGAAGTTTGCCCGCTCGGCTCAGTCCGGTCTGAGGCTCATAATTTCCGGCCCCGAAATAGTTGGCCAAGTTGTAGGCGATGCCCAGAATACGGAGACCCAGTTCATAGTAAGCCCGCAGTATAGTTTGGGGAGGGCCGTGCATGGGATTGAGAATCGAGTCTCCCAGGAAGTCGGCTGACTGACTCCCGAAGACCAGAGATATCTTTCCCTGCTTGTGCAGCTCTTCGATCTCGCGAACCGTACTGGCCGGTGCAATATCGTCGCTGTGGGCATCGCAAAAGTTGAGGACTGGAGCATAGCTTCCGATGCCGCTCATGCTTTTGTGCCAACAGTTGACCCCTCCCTTTTTCAGCATTTGAAGGTAAGGCTCATTCAAGGTGGCCACATCCAATCCGCTTACGATGAGTGTCGAATCGTGAATTTTCTGCGGATCTCTGTCAGGGCTCCGGTCTGAATCGTCCTGTCTGGAGAAGGACGGTGTAGCTTTTCTCCCTTTTAGCTCTTCTGAGAAAGGAAAAGCCTTGGATCCTCCAGAAACCCCTGCCGTAATTCCAGCCAGCGCTGCATTGCGGATGAATTCCCTTCTTTTCATGATCCCTCCTTGCTTAAAACTATTTTTTATCCGATGATATCGAGGGAATGTTTATACGTCATGGCGAAGTCTTCGCCCGGAGATTCTGTGCTTTTTTGGCGATTTTGTAGACACCGACTGTCATTAGCGGGATGAAGTAAACGATAAAAACACCCCAGCTCAGACTCCCGTACCCTTTGGCGATCAGGGCAATGATCCCGAATGTGGCCAGGCTGAATCCGATGGAGAGCAGCACCACGGCTATGATTGGCCTCATCCAGCGGGGGAGGTCTTTCCCTTTTACCTGAAGGCTGGATTGGATGCGTTCGTTGACGGCATGGATGAATCCTGTTCCGGTCTGGATCAATGTTCCCAAGAGCACGACCTGGTAGATGACCAGGAAGGCGAAATAGCCCATTTTGGAGATGGCGAATACAGCGGGAATCTCTTCCGTCAGAATTTCCGGATAGAAGGCCGTGATAGCGATGAGGAACAGAAAGGCGGGGAAGATGCCTATGATACCGGAGATAATCCCGGACAGAATGGCTTCCTTACGTGTTTCGATGTGGCGGATTGAAAAAAGGACTGCGGGCACGACAGTCATACTGTAAAGCGCGTACTTGAATCCCCCCAGAACCCATCCAGGTTTGATACTGGCCGTAGAGAGATTGGCCTGGATCTGAGGGCCGAACTTGATGACAGAGATGACGAGGAATGCGATGTAGACGAGGTAGAGCATGACCGCCCAGCCGGAGAAGAACTTTTCGATCAGTCCGCTTCCCTCGAAAGTGAGGAAACCGATAGCTCCGAGCATGATGATGACCCCAACTAAGTAGGGAATTCCGAAATTGTCGCGGAGGAGGGCACCGGCGGCTGATCCGACAACGGCCAGAACCAGAAGCAGGGCGATGAAATACAGAATTTCAAAGATATACCAGAATTTGCCGATAAGGCACATAAAGAAGGTTCTGTAATCGTAGGCTTTGAAGATCCGAGAGAATTCAAAAGTTACAGCCTGCATTAGGGCCCACATGCCCGTGGTGATGAGCAGCATGCCCAGGATACCACCTAAAGTTCCGAACCGGAGAAAGTACTCAACCAGTTCACGCCCTGTCCCATACCCCCCGGCGATGACGACCCCTAGAAAAACAAAGCCGGGAAGAAAATATTTCTTGAAGAAGGGAGTGTTAGCTACGAACATCTAAAGGCTCACACTATTTTTGAGGGTACTTGTACGGTACATTCATTTCCTTAAACCAGGACGTTTCGATGTTGCGGATTTCTCGCACAACAGCCTCGGGCAATGATTTTGGCTTGTGTGTCTCCAGGATTGTGATTGTTTTTTTATTCAACAACTCCTCGCTGTGCCGGACTGAATTTGGAGCCATATCCGGGGTTAGGCGGGTTCGATCGGCAATGCTGGGAACCCAGAAACTCCGAAAGTGCTCAAGAGTATGATCCTCGGCAATAAAACTACCACCTGGCCCCACCTTGTTGACGAGATCGAGGGCCAGTGCTTCGCTGCTGACTTCTATACCTTCAAGCAAAACTTTGGCCGCGGAAATAATTTCATCCATCAGGACAATGAGTTCGGGGGAGATCATGGTGGCATGATCCATCAATCCTGTGTCATGGACAAAATCAGCACCGGATAGCATAGAGGTCAAGCATTCATACATCAGTTCCATCCCAGCCTGAACTCCGATAACTTTGGCATCAGTGCATCCGGCCGTTCCCCACATGGGCAGCCTGTAGTGATGGGCTAGCTCTGTGAGGCAGGCCACAAGCAGGTTTAATTCAGGGGCTCCATAGGGATAAATGGAAGTCTTCATATCCATGATATTGGGCATGGAACCATAGATCACTGGAGCTCCTGGTTTTTTGAGCTGGACCATGACCAGATGGCTCAGAAATTCGGCGTTGCACACGGCCAGAGTGCCGGCAAATGTGGCCGGGCTGGTGGCTCCGGCCATGGGCATGGAATAGATCACGTTGGGGATACCCAGCTCCGCACAGAGGAGGCTTTTTGCGACGGCGTCTTTGCCCTGGACGAGAGGTGTCACGGGTTCAACCGTGCAGTAGAAAAAGGGCTTTTTTTTGAGGCCCTGTTTTCCGCCGGCAATGATGGCACAGATTTCGATCATGGCTTCCAGGCTGCCAAGGTCGTTCACACAGCTCCCTGCCGGCTTTGAAGTGTTGAGAACAGCCTGGACGAGGGAAACCTTATCTGATAGAGCTCCCGGCAGGCCGTGGCCCCATCCGGCTGTGAAGATCCAATCGATGTTCGGCAGGTAGTCGATGAGGCGTGCTAAAGCGGCGGCGTCATCCACACAACAGGGCCGTCGGTTTCTCGTATACGGATCCATGATGTCTGGACAGTCCGGAATAGCTCCGAAATATGTGTGTTCGAGATCGAGATAAAGGCAGGGTTCTCCTTCTCGAGTGTACAAGGTGATGTTATCCGGGGCGGATTTCAAGGCTTTTTCCACAAAGCGATTGGGGATTTTAACGCGTTTCGGGTCAGAGGTATCGATCCCGGCCTCACCGAGCAGATCGAGCCCTTCTTCGCAGTCCACTGTGACCCCGGTTTTTTCGAGGATCTGGAGTGATGCCTCATGGAGTTTATTCAAGTTCTCGGCGGATAGTATATGAAATTTGGGCTTGATTCTCCCGGTTTTACTCGCCTCCATTGTGATACCTCCAGACTGAATTTGGGGAAGAGCCGACTCATTCCCGCAGGATGAGTCAAAAAATCAACTATCACACTCCCCCTGTTCTGTCAAGAATAACTGCGTTTGAAATTTTACCAGCCCTGATGTACTATCCTTTTAATTTAAAATATGTTTATATCGGGAGACTCTTGCCATTTTTTTAAACCATGGAGGGTGTTCATGAAAGAATGCGAAACATGGAAAAAGTCCTTGTCATGCCTGTTTTTTTGCACAAGGTTACTGCCGGTGCTTTTGATTTTCTTTTTTTTGATTTCGATATCCCCACTTCGGGCTGATGTTGTCCCCTCGAAAAAGAGTTACACCCGGTATCAGTACGGTGTTTGGACGGGAAAAATCAAATACCAGGAAAATATGGATTCCTCCGCCATTACTGTTTTTGAACGACATCCACACACCTGGAAGGAATCCGTTCAAACCTGGGCTGTGGCCTATACCGACCGTGGGGGTTACCTTGTTGAGAAGAAGGATGGGACTAAAGTTTTATGGGAATCCCCCACCAGGCTTGTCCTCATTGATAAAAACGGGATGAGAGTGATTTATAAATCGGAATACCCCATTGTGCTCTTGGAGCCGGAATATTTGCAGGTCAATGCCGGCGTTATCAAGGGATATTATGACACGCATGCTGTGAGAGATCCTCTGAAAGCTACTATCCTGGTTGATAACGATCTCCTCGATCTCACCTTTCACAAAGGCAAGAAAGTCGAGGGCAACGTCAACGGCAAGGATGTCTCCGCCTGGGTATGGAACGGAAAACAAGTGCTTAGGGTCAGGCGTTTTGCAGAACGCAAAGTGGAACGTCCGCTGGATTTGATCTTGACCGATGAGATGGATCTTCTCGGTATGGCTTATCCCGTCAGTGACGATGTTTGGATTGAAGATGGCTGTGAGTCTTTGACGACCATGAAATTTTGGAATGACCCGCAAATCTCCAAACCTCTCTATAAAGTCGTTCCGTTGGACAAGAAGACCATGATTGAGATGTCGGACGGGGTATCTCTGGCGGCCACAATTTATTTGCCTGCGGACCCGGATAAAAATGAATTGACACCTTTGGATGGACCGTTCCCGACAGTCCTCAAACGGACTCCCTACGGACGCATGGATTACCTGCGGGATGCATTCATGTATGTTTCCCGTGGATATGCTGTGATGGCGCAAGATACTCGAGGGAGGGGGGATTCGGAAGGGGAATTCCATCCGCTGGTCGATGAGAAGGCCGATGGGGACGAGACCATCAACTGGATCGCCGCACAGCCCTGGTCGGACGGGAATGTGGGGATGATAGGAGGATCTTACGTGGGCCTCGTTCAATGGCATGCTGCTTATAAAGGGAATCCTCATTTGAAAGCTCTGGTTTCTCAGGTTACTGCCGGGCCTGCCTTGAATGATTGCCCTTTTGTGTATGGCAGTTTTACACCGGGCATACTCACCTGGTGTGTCTGGATGAGTGGAACACCCCAGGAGATTGATGCAGCCATGAAGAAAAACCTCAATGAAGTTGTCAGCGAACTCCCCTTGATCGATGCCGATAAAAGAGCCCTGGGGCGTGAAATCCCATTCTGGCGGGAATGGCTGGCTCATCCTACCCTTGATGATTTTTGGAAGAGGAGTGACCTAAGCCGTTTTGCCGATAATATAGACCTGCCTGTTCTTTATTTGACCGGATGGTTCGATGACGTTCTGAGAGGGACGATTTTCTACTGGGAGATGATGAAAAACAATATGCGGGCTAATCAGTTTCTTATTTGCGGTCCCTGGCGACATGGGATGAACAGTGCCCGGGATATCGCCAAACTGGAGTTCGGCCCGGATGCCATTTTGGAGCACATCAACTGTATCTATGTCCGGTGGTATGACCGCTGGTTGAAGGGTATAGACAACGGCCTGGAGAAGGACCCGAAAGTCTGCTATTTCACGGTGGGAGAGAACAAGTGGAAGACATCCGAAACATGGCCTCCTCCGAATATAACCAAACAGAATTGGTACCTCCGGTCCTCAGGGCAGGCCCAGAATCCGGAGGATAGGGCAGCCATCAGTCCCAGGCCGCCCCGTGATTCGAAGCCCGATAGGTTTGTCTATGACCCCCAGGATCCCACTCCCTTTATGGTTGACATCCGGACGAATGAACTCTCCCCGCCAGAAGATTATCAAGAAGTGGAAAAACGTGAGGACACACTGGTCTACACATCCGAAGTGTTCAGAGAGGATTTCGAGATTTCAGGAGATGTCTCCGCTATCCTTTATGCGGCGACCGATGCCCGCGACACGGATTGGATCGTACGCTTGACCGACGTTCATCCGGACGGCCAGTCCATCCGCTTGGTTGATGGTTTTTTGAAGGCCCGATTTCGCGAAGGGTTGGAAAAAGAAGTTTTACTCACACCGGATAGAGTTTACAAGTACAGCATTCCGATGACCTGGATCAGCCACCGGTTCAGAAAGGGCCACCGGCTGCGTATTTCGATCGCTTCTGCAGCCGCAGGATTACTCGTGGTCAACACCAACACCGGTAATCCCTATGCCACGGATACCGAATACAAGCTTGCACACCAGACTGTCTATCACTCAAAAAAATACCCCTCTCACATCACCCTCTCTGTCGTCAAAAAATAAGAAGGGGTCGCGATGAAAAAAGACAACAAGATCTTGAATTTCAAAGCTTTGCTCATTGGATTTATTATTTTTTCTCTGTCCCTGGTTTCCTGCGGGACGAAGAAGCCAGAGCAGTCTCAGCTCGTTCGGAATCAGGCTCTTTATGTCACTATGCGGGATGGCGTGAAAATTGCCATTGATGTCTGGCTGCCTGAGAGTATTGAATCCGGCCAGAAAATACCGGCCATTATGCGCTCCACCCGATATTGGCGAGCAGCAGAAATTGTGGATGCGACTATGGAAAAGGATGTCAATTTTGCCGAAGCCGAGCGGTTCAACAAAGCTGGCTATGCTCTTGTTATAGTGGATGCACGAGGGAGCGGAGCTTCGTATGGTTTCAGAAGGTATGAGCTCATGCCGGAGGAAGTTGAGGATTACGGAGAAATCGCCGAATGGATTGTATCACAACCCTGGTCTAACGGCAGGGTAGGGGCGTATGGTGTCTCCTATGCCGGGAATACGGCAGAAATGCTTGCTGTCAGCAGGCACCCTGCAGTCAAGGCCGTCGCACCCCTCTTCAATGATTTTGATAATTTTGGCCATCTCGTCTTTCCCGGAAGTGTGCTCTGTCTGGGCTTTCTTCAAGGCTGGTCTGAATCCGTTCACAACATGGATATGAACGACATCTGTGCCCTTCGGGGAGTCACAGGCGGGCAATGCGAAGAGCTCAAGAAAAAAGTCACCGGTGTCAAAAAGGTCGATGTCGACAAGGATGATACACTTTTGGCCAGGGCCGTTCAGGATCATCAGAGAAACACCATCCCCTATGAGTCTGCTCTCGAGTACGAATTCCGGGATGATCCCTTTGGTCCGCATAAGGTTGTCAATGTAGGCTATTTGAGAAGCCCCTGCAATTATCTCCCAGAAATAGAGGAATCGGGTGTAGCCATGTACATCCGGGTGGGATGGACGGATGCTGGCACTGTGAACGGCGCGATTGGCCGCTTTGCAACCATCAGCAATGCGCAGGATGTCATGATCGGCCCCTGGGATCATGGCGCTCGTCATGATAGTGATCCCTTCTCTCCGGTTGATAAGTCCGTCGAGCCATCGCAAGAGGAAAGCTTTGCTGAAATGATCGCTTTTTTTGATAAATACCTAAAAGAGGGGGGATCGGCTCAGGTTAAAAAACAGATAAAGTATTACACACTGGGCTCTGGCCGATGGAATGTTACGAATGAGTGGCCCCCGGGGGGATTCACCCCTATAAAGTGGTATTTCGAAGCTGAAAACACCCTTTCCGCAGAGCTTCCGCAAAACATAGAGGGCGTTGACTCCTATACTGTCGATTACGAAGCCACAACCGGTCGACATAACCGCTGGTTCACTAACGGTGGTGCCGGGGATGTGGTCTATCCTGACCGGGTCGAGGAGGATAAAAAGCTCCTGACGTATACGAGTCTTCCGATGGACCAGGATGTGGAGATCACCGGACATCCGATTGTGACGCTTTTCGCTTCTTCTTCACATGAGGATGGGGCCTTTTTTGCCTATCTTGAGGATGTCTCACCTGATGGCCGGGTGACGTACATCACAGAGGGGCAGCTTCGGGCGGTTGTCCGAAAAATCACGGATGAAAAGCCTCTCTACACAAAATTCGGCCCTCCCCGAACCGAAAGGCGAGCTGATGCCATGCCTCTTATTCCGGGCGAAACAGCCAAGCTTAAATTTGATTTATGGGCGACTTCGGTACTGATAAAGAAGGGCCACCGGATTCGCATAGCCATCGCCGGCGCGGACAAGGATTCCTTTCTCCGCTATCCCAGGGATGGGGGAGTACCGACGATCACTGTCTCAAGAAACAGCGAGCATCCGTCTCATATCGTTTTGCCTATGAAGATGATTAAATAGTCCCAAAGGAATCTGATCCTTGCAGTCTCTCGGCTATCATCATCCCCGCCTGAGAACTCATACCGTGCTCACACATGTCCTCGGACCCGACTTCGTCGGGTTCCCTCGAAGAACGACTCGGGAAGGCCAAATCTTCAAATTCGCTTCGTCCATCCCTTCAGATTCATCTTTGGATTCGGTACTAGACAGCTAGGCACTCATTAGTATGATGAGCCACCCCTCGTAAATACAATTCTAAGGGCGAATATATAGCAAAAATAGAGATAGCCTACTGATATTAAAATAAATAACGAGGCTCGACCCCGATTAACAATTGATTAGAGTTTGAAGCCGATCAGGTTCCAGAAGTTCAAGAACCAGGCGAAGACAATACCTGCCAGGACGATCAGAGTGTAGTGAACGCGGGCGCAGCCTGACCAGTATTTCTTGACCCAGGCCAGGAACATGAAGATGATGGATACGAGCAAGAACACCAGGCTTATCAAAGGTAAAATGAGCAGTGTTTTGATACCTGAAGGGTAGCCGTAGATCATCTCATCCATAGCATTCGCATGTGTCACCAAAAAAGCAACGAGGAAGATGATATTCAAAAGACTCATGATGCCGACAAACCAGCGTGCGGCTTTCGATCCGGATTTTTCTTCCTTGGGTGCTTTACATATTTTGCCGAATAATGCCCTTAGCGGCCAGCGGAGTGCTGTAAGGAAAAGGATTATTGAGACCGCAAGAATAAGGTAGTTGAAGGAGGGGGCTTCGTACCAGGCGAGTTTTTCGAGAGCCATGTGCGGGAACGGGCCGATAAAACCATGCGTTACCTGGCCCTCTTTATTCTCTCGAAATGCAAATAAACCCGGTCCGTTGATCTCACGAAACAGGCCCGGTTCGACCTCGACCATCTGGATGGCATCCATGCCCATGGGCGCTTTGGCCAACAATGTCCCTTCCTCTGTGGCCACGATGTTTATGGTCATCAGGAGACGCATGAGCTTGGTGTATTTGGTGTAGACGGACCTGTTCATGGCATAGGCCCCTGTGTATTTCTTGGCTCGGTCTTTGAAATCCGCCGGCGGTGTTATCTTGGCCACAGGAGGAACAGGATGGAACCGATCAAGGAGAGCTTGGAGAAGGTGTTCACGACTCTCTCCGCCGCCTCCGGCACTGTTATAGGATAAAAAGAAACCCATATTTTCTTCAGGGAGCAGGACGAAAAAGCTGTGGAACCAGATGGTGTCCCCGCCGTGTTCGATAATCCGTAGATTGTTCAGATCGTGCTCCCAGAATCCGTGGGCATTTCCCCAGAGTTTGGGATGATGGGAGTGGAGCCGGCTGTGCATGAGCTCGGCCGTCTCTTCTTTGAGGATTCGTCTATCCTTGTATTGCCCTTTTTGGAGATGGGCGATGGCGAATTTAGCCATGTCCACAGCCGAACCGCTCATGCATCCGGCCGGACCGATGCCGTTGACCAACTCAAAATCTTCGACCTCATAAACACCGTTTTTATAGGAATATCCTACAGACATATGATCTTTCAGATGGGCTGGAAGAGGCTGCCTGAATGTGCTGTAGTTCATCTCGAGGGGTTCGTAGATGTTCTTTTCCACGTATTCTTCGAAGGATATTCCCGAAATGATTTCGACGATATAGCCGGCAAGAGCTGTTCCATAGTTGGAATAGGCAGACACGCTTCCGGGTGGGAACACGCGGGCTGGCAGTTTTGCTTTGAGTTGCTCTTCGAGAGTGACCATTTCTTCCACCTTGTGGGCCCAGATGCCGCCCACTTCTTCAAATCCGGGCGTATGGGTTAAAAGATGTTTCATGGTTATCGGTTCGGGAAAAGTATCCGGAATTTTGAATGCTTTGAGATAAGTGTTGACGTCGGCATCCAAGTCGAGTTTGCCCTGCTCGTAGAGCTGCATAACAGCGGTCCAGGTAAAAAGCTTGGAAACTGAGCCGGGCCTGAACATGGTCGTGTCCGGGGAAACCGGTTTCTTTTTCTCTATGTCGGCGTATCCGTAACCTTTTTTGAAGATGATTTCACCGTCCTTGACCATTGAGAAAGTAGCCCCGGCGATGTGATTGGCCTTCATGTGGGCATACATGATCCCGTCGATAAAGGCTTCCAGTTTCATGACCTCTGCTTCTGCTGAAAGGACATGAGATTTTTCCATTTCAGGGGGTGCTTCCTGACCTTGAAAGGTCAGAGGAACAATCCCCAAAATGAGAATAAGAACCAGCCACTTTTTCATATTTCCTCCTTTTCCTATTTCTGGTTTGGCTTAGCCATATTAATGAAATTAAATAAGTTAATCCTTATTTGACGCTAAATTATGAGATTAAACATACAATTTTGGCCATAAAAAGCATGCTCTAAGATTTGTGACCTCAGAATTTATACCCCAGCAGATTCCAGTAATTAAGGAACCAGAGAGTAGCGAGCGAGGCCAATACAACAAGTGTATAATGAAGCCGACCACACCAGGTCCAGTATTTTTTACTCCAGGCAATAACCATGAAGATGATGGCGAACAGGGTGAGAAGAGCGGACACAAGAGGGAAGGCCAGGAGGATTTTTACCTGAGTGGGTATGCCGAACATAAATGACATCTCATCCTGGATGGATACAAAAAGGCCTACGACGAAAGCCAGGTACAATATGCTCATCATTCCTGCTGTCCACCGGGCAGATTTTGGCGCTTGAATCTCTTCTGTTTTGCATTTGCACAGTTTTCTAAAAATGGCACTCAGAGGCCACCTCAGGGACGTTAAAAATAAAATTCCGCATAAGGCCAGCAAAAAATAGGAGAAATTCGGACTTTGATACCAGGGGACTTTTACGAAGGCGAAGTAGGGAAGGGAATCAAACAGCATGGTTGTGATGTCGCCATTCTCATCGGCTTCAAAGACGATTCTGTCTCTTCCTCCGACTTCCTGGAAAATGTAGGGCTCCACCTCGACCCATTGCTTGTTGGCCGCAAAAAGGTTCCCTTCTTTTGTGGTCGAAACGCTGTAGTTCATCATCAGCGCCATAAGCTTGGCCCAAGTCGTATGGATCACACGGGTAGGTCTGTAATTTCCTGTGCATTGCTGCGTGCGTTTCTTGAAATCTGAGGTGGATTTTGCCACAGACATCTCAGCTGGATGGTATCGGTCGAGAAGGGCATAGGTCAGATCTATTCGTGGAGAGCCACCGCCTCCGACACTGTTATAGGAGACAAAAAACCCCTCATTTTTTTCCGGAATCAGGACAAGAAGCGAGTGAAACCAGATAGTATCGCCGCCATGGCCGATCGTGCGCAAATTATTGGCATGGAGCTCCCAGAAACCGTAGGCATTACCGCTGACCTCCGGGTGATTTGTGAAGAGGAGAGATTGCATAAGCCGAGCCGTCTCCTCTTCCAAGATTCTATTTTCACCGAATTGGCCGTACTGGAGATGGGCGATCATGAAATTGGCCATATCCGTGGCACAGGAACTCAAAGCTCCGGCCGGCGCCATCCCGTTTATGAGTTCGAAAATTTCCGCATTGAATACGCCTTTTTTGAAAGTGTATCCGGTTGACATATAGTCTTTGAGATGGGGTGGAATCGGTTGCCTGAAGGTGCTGATGCTCATACTGAGCGGCTCGAAGATGTTTTTTTCGATATATTCTTCAAAAGGCATACCTGATACGACTTCGACAATATAGCCTGCTAAACCAGTTCCATAGTTGGAATAGGCCGTAAGTTTTCCGGGGGGGAGGACCCTGGCCGGGATGTTTGTCGATACATATTTCTTCAGAGTCCAGAGATCTTTCGCATCCTTCACGGCCATATCACTGATCATCTCCTCGAATCCCGGTGTGTGTGTCATCAGATGTTTGAGTGTGATCGGTGTTCCATATTTGTCTGGAATCTTGAAATCTTTAAGGTACGTGTTGACGTCGGCATCGAGATCAAGTTTTCCTTGTTCAAAGAGCTGCATGACAGCCGTCCAAGTAAAAAGCTTGGAAACAGATCCCGGGCGGAACATGGTCTCATCAGCCTTGACAGGCTTTTTCTTTTCCACATCGGCATACCCGTACCCTTTGGCGAAGAAAATTCCTCCGTCTTTGACATAGGAAAAGGTTGCGCCGGCGATGTGATTGGCTTCCATGTGAGCTTTCATGATCCCGTCGACAAAGGCTTCGAGGTCAGCCGCATCAGCCGGCCCCTCGCCCTTTTCAATCTCTGTTCTCTCTTCTTGCCCCTGAAATGTTCCTGGGATGATGAGAAGAATAACACAAAGTGCCAGTGCGATTTGGATGGCTTTTTTCATGTTTGCTCCTTTCGGGGATAGGTCTCTGTGATTATCTTATTGATTCAGTTTAATAGTATTATAAAGCATAAAAATTATTGTGTAAAAAAAGTGTTCTTCATTATCTGACATCCCTATGATGCCCTTACCCCGATAAAATCCGATCTGTGTCGGTTTTTATATCTCTGCATATATATCACAGGCTGTATGGTCGGTCAATATGAGATACGGAATTGTCCAGCCAGAAGTTTATATCAGAGGCCGGATCTTGACTCCTTTTTCCGCAAAATATCTTTACAAGGAGAACAAGGATTTATAAAATCTGTACCATCAAAAGCATACTTCGTAAGGTTATTCGGAATGAGGTGCGCAATGAAAAAAATGTCCTTTAAAAACTTCATGATCCTCTTTTTCTTACTCGTTTTCATCACCAGCTTGATATCAGCTCAAGATCTGTCGAAAACCTATACAGCGCATGATTATTTCAACTTCGAGTGGACCTCCGATCCCCAGATATCTCCTGATGGCACAAAGGTCATTTATGTCCGGAATTTCATGGATGCCACGACAGACCAGTTTTATTCCAATCTCTGGGTTGTCAATTTTAACGGGACTGATAATCGACCTCTCACGAGCGGGCTCTGCCATGACAGCTCGCCGCGCTGGTCACCAGATGGCCGCCAGATCATCTATCTTTCTGATAAAGATGGGAAACCACAGATCCATAAACGTTGGATGGATACCGGAGAGAGCGTCGTTTTGACGAACTTGCTTTTTCCGCCCACGAACATCACCTGGTCACCGGATTCCAAATCGATCGCTTTTTCAGCGCCCGTTCCTACCATGCCCCGGACGATTGCTCAGATGCCGCCAGCTCCACCTGGAGCAAAATGGGCACCACCCCCGCGCATTGTCGATAAAATCGTCTATCGCTTCGATGGAATAGGTTACCAGATCAGCATGGGTTACATGCATCTCTTTGTCATGCCGGCCAATGGAGGCACGCCGAGACAGCTCTCGCAGGGCGATTTCAATCATCCCCTGCCCATGTTCGGAGGGGGGATAGCTTGGGCCCCTGACAGCAAACACATTCTTCTCTCGGCATGCCGGAGGAATGACTCTGACCTAGAGTTGCTGGATACGGAAATCTATGAATTCGCGGTTGCTGATGGGACCATGAAGGCGCTCACGAATCGTCATGGCCCTGATAATATTGCCGAGATATCACCAGATGGGAAATTCGTCGCCTACACCGGCTATGATGAACAATACATGGAATATCAGACTGCCCGCCTGTACATCATGAATAGGGATGGAAGCAGCCCGAAATGCATCACGAAGAACTTCGATAGGAGTGTCAGCAGCGTTAAATGGGCTGCGGATGGGAAAGGGCTCTACCTTATTTACGATGACACCGGTAGAACGCGATTAGGCTATGTTTCACCGGATGGCAAGATCGAGGAATTGGCGAATACTCTGGGCGATGGAATGATGGCTTACGGCGGCACGGGAACCTATGCGGTTTCGCCAAACGGGAATCTGGCCTTTACCTATTCCGAACCTAACCATGCCAGCGATATTGCCGTCCTCACCACAAAAAATCCGAAAGTTCGTCTCGTCACCGATGTGAATGAGGATATCTTCGGACACAAAGTCATCGCCCCAGTCGAAGAGATATGGTTCAAATCCTCGCATGACGGGCGAAAAATTCAAGGCTGGATCATGAAACCGCCCCAATTTGATCCTTCCAAGAAATATCCTCTCATTCTTGAGATTCATGGAGGCCCCTGGGCTTCTTACGGCGAATACTTCAGCATTGAAAAACAGTTGCTCGCCTCTGCCGGTTATGTCGTCCTCTACACAAATCCCCGTGGCAGCACCGGGTACGGGTATGAATTTGCCAACCTGATCCATCATGATTATCCGGGAAATGATTATTATGACCTGATGTCCGGCGTCGACGCTATGCTGGAGAAAGACTATATCGATAAGGATAACCTGTTTATTACCGGCGGAAGCGGCGGTGGGATACTCACCTGTTGGGTCATCGGCCAAACGGATCGTTTTCGTGCGGCTGCCACGCTCTATCCGGTTGTCAACTGGTACAGCACAGCTTTGACATCCGATATTGCTTTCATGGCCGTGAAATGGGAGGCTCCGGGGATGCCATGGGATCATGCCGAGCACTACATGAAGCGCTCGCCCATTTCTCTGGCCGGAAATGTCCAAACGCCGACTATGGTCATGTGCGGGGAGGAGGATTGGAGGTGCCCCATCATGGAATCGGAGCAGTATTATATGGCACTAAAGCTACAAAACATTGAGACGGTCCTTGTCCGTTTTCCCAATGCCAGCCATGGCATCAGAAACCGCCCCAGCCAACACATATCCAAGATGCAGCACATCATCGCCTGGTTCGACCAGCACAAGAAGAAAGCCGAATAAAAAAGGTGCCAGGCACCTTTTTACCCCATATAATAAAAAGGTGCCTGGCACGATTTATTTAAATGAGGAGGCTTATATGAAAAAAAATTATCCCAAAGCATTAATCGTGTGTTTTATTGCTGGTTTTGTTCTGTCTTTATCTGGATTGGCACAGCCGTCAAAGAATGGATTTACGTCGGAGGACTACTTCAATTTCGAATGGGTCTCCGATCCGCAACTCTCCCCTGATGGGAGATCCATCATCTATGTGCGAAATTTCGCCGACATCATGACAGACATGTTTTACTCAAATTTATGGGTTATCAATTTTGACGGCAGCGGAAACAGACCATTGACGAGCGGCCTCTATCATGACAATTCTCCCCGGTGGTCACCCGATGGCCGCACGATTATCTATGTATCCGACAGAGAAGGGAAAAAGCCGCAAATATTCAAGCGCTGGATGGATACAGGACAGACAGTGGTTCTAACCAACCTCCTGTTCGGCCCTATGGGGATCTCGTTGTCGCCTGACGGGAAGTGGATAGCCTTTTCTGCACCAGTGCCGGCCATGCCTCGAACGATCACGCAGCTCCCGCCAACGCCTCCAGGTGCACAATGGGCTCCCCCTGCTAAAATAATTGACAAATCCATCTACCGTTTTGACGGCATGGGATACCAGGTCAGTATGGGTTACGTGCATCTCTTCGTGATGCCGGCAGAGGGTGGCACACCCCGGCAGTTGTCACAAGGAAACTTCCATCATCCCTTTCCGATGTTCGGAGGCAGTCTGGAGTGGGCACCTGATAGCAAGTCTATTGTGCTCTCGGCCAACAGGCAGGATGATTGGGAACTCGATTTGATGAATTCCGAAATCTATGAATTTGCGGTTGCCGACGGAAAGATGTCCACACTCACCAGGCGCAAAGGGCCCGATAATTCGCCGACCATTTCACCGGACGGGCAATTGATCGCCTACACGGGTTTTGATGACAGATATCAAGGATATCAGATCACACAGCTTTACGTCATGAACCGGGATGGATCGAACTCAAGGTTCCTCACTGAAGATCTGGACAGGACTGTAGGACAGCTGCAATGGGCAAAGGATGGGAAGGGATTGTTTTTCACTTACGCTGACAAAGGCAACACGAAACTGGCTCATGTTACACTGGATGGAAAAGTGAAAAAGCTGGCTGATGACATGGGGGATGGCCGCATAGCTTACGGGGGCGGCTCATATTCTGTCGCAGCAAACGGGAATTTGGTTTACACGCTCACCCGCGCCGATCATGCCAGCGATCTAGCTGTGGCGAGTGTGGCCGATCCTAAAATAAATATCATCACCTCTGTCAACGAGGACATCTTCGGTCACAAAAAGCTGGGTGAAGTCGAGGAGATCTGGTATGAGTCTTCGAAAGACGGGAGAAAAATCCAAGGCTGGATCATGAAGCCGGCCGATTTCGATCCTTCGAAAAAATATCCGCTGATACTGGAGATTCACGGAGGGCCGTTTGCCGACTACGGGAGCCGATTCAGTATCGAAAAGCAACTACTTGCAGGGGCGGGTTATGTCGTGCTCTACACCAATCCAAGAGGAAGCACGAGTTACGGTGAAGAATTTGGGAATCTCATCCATCATGCCTATCCGGGTGATGATTTTTACGACTTGGACTCAGGTGTCGATGCCGTTATTGCCAAAGGCTACATCGACCAGGATCACGTGTACGTGACCGGCGGAAGCGGAGGCGGCGTCCTGACCTGCTGGATGGTCGGCCGTTCTCAGCGATTTCGGGCGGCGGCTTCTCTCTATCCGGTGATCAACTGGTACAGCTGGGTATTGACAGCCGATATGGCACCCATGGGTGTGAAATACTGGTTTCCGGATTACCCCTGGAATATTCCGGATCACTATGAAAAACGATCGCTTCTGTCGGTTGTGGGCAATGTCACGACACCGACCATCATCATCACCGGAGAAGAGGATTGGCGGTGTCCGATGTCCGAGTCGGAGCAGTATTATATGGCCTTGAAACTTCAGGGAAAAGAAGCCGTACTCGTCAGGTATCCCGGTGCCAGCCACGGTATCTTTTCGCGACCCAGTCAGCACCTCTCCAAGATGCTCCACATCATCGCCTGGTTCGACCAGCACAAGAAGAAAGCCGAATAAAAAAAGGTGCCAGGCACTGTTTATGATTGCTTGAACAAAAAGCTGTGCCATAAACTGCGAATTACTTCTTTTTCATTACGGTTTCATCGCCGTTGGGCTGGATTAACCTCAATTCTTTAACAGCCCCATTGTCATCTTTGGTGAAAATCACACGAAGTCCCGGAATGGGGGAGTCCTTGATCGAGAAGGTTGTGTCCTTTTCGTGGACCAATTCGAATTCACCCTGCCCGGGAACACTGAGCAGCAAAGTCTCAGCGTCCTTGAATTTAACCGGTACCGTATAGCCTTGAACGTCATATTCCCCCGTGAATTGTGCCAGAACCGTGTTTTTGCCTTCGATTTTTTCCTCTTTCCAAAGCGAGACCACATCAGCCACGCCGAGCAAATGCTCCTGCAAGTAGCGGTGCGTAAAATGTAGCCAGTATTTGCCTTTGTCACCGAATGGAACGTGAGGTTGGTCGGGCAGAATCATCAGGTCAAATCGTTTGCCTGCTTTGATAAAAGCCTCAGCCATTTTCATAGTGCCCGAGAAGGGAGCATTCACATCCTTTGTGGCATGTATCATAAGAAGCTTGCCTTTAAGGTTTCCGGCCAAGGTTATGCACGATCCCTCTTCGTAGCCTGTTTTGTTGTTCTTGGGAAGTCCCATGTAGTGCTCTGTATAGGCCATGGCATGTTCTAAATCGGTGAGCGGAGCCGTAGCCACTCCTGCTTTATAGACGTCAGGTTTGAGGAGCATCGCCCTGAGCGTCATGTAGCCTCCGTAGGAGATGCCGTAGATCCCCACGCGGTCTAAATCCATATAAGGCCGGTCTTCAGCCAGTTGCTTCAGGACTGTGGCGTGGTCTTCAATCTCTGCCTGGCCCAGTTTGCCGTAGGTGACATCCTGGAATGCCTTCCCCCGTCCGGATGACCCTCTTCCTTCGAAAAGAAGAGTGACAAAGCCCAAGTGACACAGAGCCGCTTCGGGGTTGGACACGATGCCTGGAATACTGAGCGGAAAGAAGGTCGAGTGAGGCCCGTTGTAGATGTAGTCGACGACAGGATATTTTTTACTCGGATCAAAATTGTAGGGTTTGAGAATCAACCCATAAAGATCGGTCTCGCCATCCGCCGCTTTGGCCTTGAATTCCTCAGCAGGGCTCCACTGGAGATGCTGTTTGAGTGCGTCGATGTTGGCCCTGCTTATGGTTTGGATCAGAGTTCCGTCCGTCTTTCTCAAGTCTGTCTGAGGGACGATCGATACGGTAGAATGGGAGTCGAGGAAGTATTCTTTTGAGGGGGAGATGTGAACGATTCTGTCGCCTTTTCCTTCGGTGAGGCGCTGCTGTCCTCCTCCTTTGAGATTGACACGAAAAAGGTTTTTGGCGTAGGGGTAATCGTCTTCTCCGAGCGCCAGAAAATAGACCCAGCCATTTGTCTCGTCCACGGCCTTAATTTCGGTCACAGGATTTTTTCCCTCGGTTACCCTTTGAAGCAGGTTTCCTTGCATATCATAGAGATAGAGGTGATTCCATCCGTCTCGCTCTGATTCCCAGATGAACTTGTTGCCGTCCTCCAAAAGAGGAAGAGAAATTTTTCCAAAAGGGTCGTAATTGAGTTGGGTTTTCTGTGTTTCTGTCAGGACGATGCGTGTCTCTCCAGTGGCGGGATTAGCCGCCATGAGATCCAATCTTTTAAATTCCCGGTCGACACGGGAAAAGATTAATTCACTCCCGTCGGGAAACCAGCATATGATGGAAACGAATTTGTCGTTTAAATCACCGGTATCGATGGGTGTCCGTTCCTTGGTGGCGAGATTCACCACATAGAACTCCGTATTCCACAGTGGCCGTCCTGCTCTGGAATATGGCTGCTGTATCACTTTTTCATCGTCATCGAGCCAGTTCACAAGAGGAATGGAATCCATCTTTCTCGCATCGATTTTCGTTATGGCCAGTCTTGAACTGTCCGGTGACCACGCCGGCGAAGCGTTCCACATATCCCAGCCGTACTTTTCGAGCCCATCATCGGTCAGCATTGTAATACTGTCATCTGCAGTAGAGCGGATATAGAGGTTGTTATCCTTAATTCCCGCAAAAAATTTTTCATCGGGCGAGAGCAATTCTTCAGTCATATATCCCAGGATGAACTTGAAGGATTTCGGCGTCATCCTTTTTTTCTTTTCCTTTGCCTCCGCGGAAATGGGAGGAGCTTCCTCGATCTCATACGTTTTGAGATCACAGATGAGTTCTTTTCCTCCGACTACGAATTTGGCCTTCTTCTCTCCCTCGACAAACTCGAACTGCATAAATGGAAGACCTTGGTAGGGTGGTTCTTCCCTCAATTTTTCAGCAATGGCTTTTCTCAATCGGCCTGTATCGAAAAGCGGTTTTTTTGATTTTTTCTTGGGATCATATTTGTAGATGACCGTATTTTCCGGTGCCCCTTCGGCATACCAGAAGCTATTCCCATCCGCCATCCAGTTTACTGTCATCATGATCCCGCCTTTGATTAGCGACATGACTTTGCCTGACAGAGCCGTATCTAAGTATCGTCTGTACATCTCATCCGGTGTGACCGTTGAATTGTCCTGCGAGAATCCGTGTTGTGACCAGAGAAATAGGCATGCGGCTAGAATGATCATTATCAGGTTTTTTGATCGAATCATCTTTTCTCCTTAATTTATCTCAATCACAAAATATGACTGGCACAAAATTTAGCCTGCTCTGCATAGACCAGAAAGTTGAGGTTTAAAAGGAGGCGCTATCGCGCCTCCTTATTATGTCTGGGGCCTATTCTGTATATAACCTTAAAACTCGATCTTGGCTCCTATGCGGAATATTCTGGGATCCTGAAGCATCAAAGCTTGTTCGAACGGAATAACAACATTGCCATACTCGGTTTGTGCAGATATGACAGCATTGTTGTTGAGGATGTTGAATCCATCGACAAATATCTTGAATGTAGTGCTGCCTCCGAGCTGGAAGGCCTTTTCCGCTCTGAGATCGAGCGACCACAGAGTAGGATATCCACGGGCGCCCTTCTCTTCCATCCGAATCGTTTCCGAGGCCTGGTTCAGAACGACTCCGGCATTAATCGTGTTGAATGTTCGCGTGTATCTCTGCCCGGATGCTAACCTGAATGTTCCGCCGAGGTTGATTCCCCAGGGCGCTTCCACAAAACCGTAAAGCTGGAACTGATGGCGTCTCTCCAGCGGAAATCTCCCGATGGCATTGATGTGCCAGTTTGGATTATCCCAGAGCCTGGCCATCTGCGTCGGCTGGGAGGATGAAAAATCCGTTCCGACAAGACCCCTTGAATTTGACCAGACATATGAAGCAAAAATCATCCACCCATCCGCGTAGCGCTTGCTGAGCTTGACCTCGATGCCATCATAATCCCTGTTGGCATCAGGCGGATTGACGAGATAGAGATCGGGCTGAAGAAAAGTGTTGAGCATGTTGTATACGATCTTCTGGCTGCCGTCATAAGAATCCGTAAACGCCACTTCCTGCCAGTTTGTCCAGACCAACTTGCCCTCATCCATTAAAGCATCGGCATCCAGAGAGTTGGCGTCGATATCGTCGATCAAATTCCGGTCCCATTTTTTGATGTAACGAGCACCGATGGACCAGTTGGGCAGGAATTCTCTTTCGATCCCGATAATCATCTCATCCAAATAAGGAGCTTTGGCATCGTAATTCTTATAGCCGACTGTGGCAGCCTGAGGGAAGCTGACGCTGATGTAAGCTCCGGGGATAGGACTTCCATCAGGAAAAAGAAGCTGAAGATAGCTGAAAGGCTTGTTCGGGTTAGTGAACATGAAGTTCACGAAGATATTGGCCTGCGTATAGCGGGAGAAACTCGCTTTAAATAAAGTCTTTCCGTCGCCGGTGATGTCATAGACGATTCCCAGTCGTGGCGAGAGCGTCGTCCATTTTATAGGTGTAAAAGCTTCAGTGACGGCCTGAGAAAATGGGATGCCTAAAAACTCTCTGTCCACGGCGTCTTCATTCTGTTTGGGGACGGTTCCTCTCTGATGGGAGAGCCGCAATCCCAGGTTGAAGACCAACCTGTCCGATACAGACCAGGAGTCCTGGATGAATCCAAAGTAATTCCGTATGCTCCACTTTTGCTCGATCGATTCCGAAAAAATGCCGAAATAGGGAATTCCGTAGAATTTGTATCCGAAGTAATAGCCGTATTCATTTGGAAAGATTTCGTCTGTTTCCCTGCCATTCACCGAAGTGATTTCTCCGCCGAACTTGAACTCATGCGATCCAGCCATGTTATCCACAAAATATGTGGCATCCATGTTAATCTGAAGACGAGGATAGTGAAAGAGCTGGTTGAAGCTGACTCCACCCGACCATGCGCCTGTGGCATAATCAATCCACAGGACATCTGTGGTGTTAGGCTTGAGGTTGTGATCGGCATGGCTGTAGGCGGCCTTGAGGTTCATGAATAGGGATTGGCTGAAAAAATGTGTCCACTGGGCGTGAAAGACATGGGTGTACCTCTCCCGCCGCCATAGCGTATCCACAATTTTGAACGCATCGGCTCCTTCCTCGGGAGTCACGATACTCGAGTAGTTGTAGGAGGCCGTGAATCTGTCGGCTTGAGTCGGCTGGAAACTGAGTTTGACATAGGGGAAGTAACTGTTTCTTTTTATGATGTACTCGATGTCTTCGGCGCTCCCGTAAGGAAATCCCGGGGGGGCTATCAATTCGAGCCGCTGGTAGGAGAAATTGGCAAAGAACCACAGCTTGTCTTTGATGAATGGTCCGCCAAGAGAGACGCTGGGTTCCCAGTTGTTGTTAAAACCGCTCTCTTCACCCTCGAGAGCAGTTCCCTTGGTGTTCGTCGACTGCAGAGCTTTGGATTTGTAGTAGATGCTTGCCGCACCGGAGAACACATTCCCTCCTGATTTGGTGACGACATTGATTACGGCTCCTTTGGCATCGCCGTACTCAGCCGGAAGGCCGCCCGTTTCAACGGAAAGCTCTTCCATGACATCCATGCCGAACTCGACATTCTGGGTTCCAACGAGCGCATCAGCAAGGTTGACTCCATCCAGATTGTACGAATTATCCCTGACAGATGTGCCGTGGGCCGAATGCCCCCAGTTCTGGGTCTCGCCCGGAGCCGTCGGCTCGTTCGTCACTCCCGGTGTCAGGGCAAAATAACTTCCCAAATCCCTTTCGGAAGGAACCGAGGCAATAAGGACTTTGTCCAAATTGGTGGCACCCGTTGTCGACTGTCTGTCTATAGTCGGCGCTTCACCGACGACTGTAATTGTTTCTTCGAGAGATTTGATTTGGAGCATGATATCGATTGTCGACGTCTGGCCTACCCGGATATCTATGTCTTTACGGATATGTGTGTTGAATCCATCCAGTTGGTAAGTGATCTCATAGGTGCCGGGCGGAAGTGCTGGGAATCTGTAGAATCCATTCGTATTTGTGACTGTTAACATCTCTGGAACAATGAGTGCTGGGGATCTTAGGCTGACTGACACGCCGGGGAGAAATACTCCTTCCTCATCCGTAACTGTGCCGTTGATGACACCTGTTTGTCTGACCTGAGCCAGCGACATGGCTGCTATCGCCACTGCCATAAGGAGAAGGAGCAGAATTCTTGAAGTTTTGTTCATGCTTAACCTCCTTAAATGTAAAAAATTTTGCCTGTATCTATGTCAATTTCCTCTGTATTCGAGGAAATAATCGTCATCAAATGACAATGAGCCTAGGGCTTATGTTTTCTTGAGTTTGATAGCTTCATAAGTATAACTCTCACGTGATGGGAACAATTTTTGAGATTTCTTTTGCCAAGTTGAGGACAGTATCAGCATATTTGTGCTCAATATCTCCGACAGTATTCTCGATTGATGTGAAACCTAGTGACACAGCGCCGTATGCATGCTTTGTCTCCAAATTGATGAGCGGAGCAGCGATAGAGATAGCCCCGACTATGTATTCTTCATTGTTGATCGCATACCCTTTTCGACGCGTGATTTTGAGGTCTTTAAGCAAAGTTTCCCTATCAGTAATGGAATTTTTTGTTTTTGGGACAAGATCGAGGCCTTTGACAATAGACAACATCTCTTTTTCCGGGAGGTGAGCAAGGACGGCCTTTCCCAGCGCACTGCAATGGAAGGCTCTTTCCAAGTAGGGAACATTCTTCATCAAAATTTCCTTGTGTCCTTTCTGGTAGACACGATGAATCACATCTCCTTCGAGAAAACCACAATCAATGCTCCCTTTATATTGTTCGAGAGTTTTTTCCAAGAGAGGCTTGATCGCTTGGAGGATATCGGAGCTTGATGCGATGTTATTGCTTAAAGTGAGGGCCATGGGGCCCAATCTCAGCATTTTGGTTTGGGAATCTTTCCACACATAGCCTAGTTGAACAAGGGTGTTGATGTATCGATAAGCAGATGTCGTATCAATGCAGAGTTCCCGGGAGATGTCTTTAAGAGTGAGGTTTGTTCGCTCCGCGTTGAAGAGATTGAGAATTTTAAGTCCCTTGGCGATTGTCGTCGAGAAATAAGAGCCGGCAAAGCTAATCTTTTTCATTTCCCATTTTTGCTGCGAGTTTATTACTAATATAGTAAAATTAATACTACTATAGTAAAATATACAAAAGATAAGCTTTTTGTCAAGTGGAAATTTTAGGAAATTTAGGAAGATTGACCTGAGACTAGAGCCAGGTTTGAGTAGATAGCGATTAATCTGCCATGCAAAAAATAAAAGCTATTCCTGAGCTTCAACCAATTCCTTGAGCTTGTGATTTTCGCTCTCGAGTTTAGTCTTGGTTGCTTCATAAGCCTGCTGGCCAAATCTCTTCACTTGGTCATCCGACATCCCCGGCAACCTGTATTCCACATACACGTCATAGATCATGTGCGTCGTTCCGTTCGACTCGAAGAGACTGAAGTCTGAAAACCCAACTGCCCCATCATCGGGAATGTTAAAGATTTTGAGCACGAGCTGTCGATTCTCGACCACCCGCACGTATTTGATGTAATACCCCTGATCCTCCTCGGCGCCCTTTGGGATCACGCGGAGCGTCTCTCCTTCTTTGTTCGGTTCTCCTCCCACTCTTTCCAGCTTGCCGATGCTCTGTTTCCACTCTTTGACGTCGAACAGATAAGGCCATACGGCAGACGCAGGGGCATCAATGGTTATCTCCGTTCGTACAATTAAATCGAACTTTTTGACATCATCCACTGCTGCTTGGGTCATATTCGCCATCGACAAAACGCCAATCAATAAGAAGCACAAAGAAGAAGGTATTAGCTGAGCATTTTTTATTGCCATTCCATCTCTCACTTCTATTAGCTTAAAATTTATCTCCATTTGCCAAGAGCGCCAGACCATTAGCCCCGGAAATATGGGCTTTACACCAGGGTTCCGGCAAATGCCCTGGCTTGTGATGCTTTATTTTCCTTTCGACTTTCCAATCGGTACAAAAATACTCCCAAATGACTAGATCCACATCATCGCCGTACTTATCTCCAATCTCTTCCGCTTCCACATTTTCTCCTCTGGATAAAAGTCATCATATCAAATTCTCTCATCAAGAAACAGAATTATTCCAATCCTTCTCTAAGAGGCCTTACTCCGGTATAATACAAAGCGCTTTGAATAAAGTAAGATATTGAGGAGGAAATCATTGAAGTATCGTAGAAAAGCCTGCATTTTTGTATTGATCTCATTCCTCGCCCTTTCCGCCTTTTCCCAGACTGATATCAAGCTTCTCGATCGGAAAATTATCCAGGAATTCCTGAACGAGATATCAGGAATACGGGCCAAAGAATATGTCTCCGGCATCTCTCAATTCAACAGGACAGACGGAGCCTATGAGAACACCGGGTATGAAGATGCGTTAAATTACGTCATCTCTCACTTGAAAGAGGCTAGCCTGCAGGATGTGGAGCTTCTCACTTACCCCTCCGACGGGGCCATCAGCCACGGGACGTGGCTCTCTAATCCTGGATTCAGAGTGAAGAGTGCGCGGCTCTCTGTGATCAAGCCCTATCAGGAGAAATGGTGCGATTTTTCTGTGACCGCTGTTTCTCTGATGCCCTATTCGAACGGAGATGGCGTTTATGAAGAAGAGGTTGTCTACGTTGGCAAGGGCCTTTCCGATAAAGACTATGAAGGAAAAGATGTCAGAGGCAAGATTGTCTTTGCCGACAGGGCTGATGTCGGCCAGATAATGAGAGAGGCTGTAATAAAGCGAGGGGCACTGGGAATAATCGCTGCATTCTCCGGAAATAAACGTCTCGCCGAATTCCCATCAGTCGTGGAGGTCAACAGAATTTATCTGACGGCAGAAGAACGGAAACTAGGTTCGTGGGGTTTTTCTCTCTCTCAGGCCCAGTCAAAGAGGCTCAAGCTAATGCTGGAATCAAAGCAAAAAGTCATCATGCGCGCCGAAGTCTATGCCGAAACATTCTCAGGGAATATGGCTATTGTCTCTACAGCAATAAAGGGGAGCACCTATCCTGACCAGGAAATCCTCTTCATGGCTCACCTCGACCATTACAAACCCGGTGCCTGCGATAATGCGAGCGGCAGTGCCGGTCTCATGGAAGCGGCCGCAGTCCTGACAAAATTGATAGACGAAGGGAAACTGTCCCCGCCTCTGAGGACGATCCGCTTCCTCTGGGTGCCTGAGCTGGAGGGGATGGCTGCCTACATCGAAAATAACAGAGAAACAGTGAAAAGGGGAATCTTGGGCGTAAACTTCGACATGATCGGAGAGGACACACGAGTATGCCAGACCGCTATGCTCATCACTCGAGCGCCGCTCTCCCAGCCGTCCTTCCTGGATGCACTCATCGAACACTACACCAACCGTGTAGATAGGTTGAACATTGTCACAGAGGTAGGTCCCAACAACATGTTTAGCTACAGAATTATCGATTATATGGGAGGAAGCGATCACCTGCTCTTCAACGATGCCCAAATCGGCGTCCCTTCGACAATGCTCGTCCATCTCAACAACCGCTTCTGGCATACGTCTCTGGATACGCCTGACAAAGTCGATCCGGCCGAGCTAAAGCGGTGCATTCTGCTCGGCTTGTTCCTGGGCTGGACTGCCGCCAATTACACAGAAGACCAGGCGCATGACCTGATCGAGATCACTTACCGCAGCGCAGAACGAAAGATGGAGAGGTCTACACTTCAATACCTGAGCCGTCTGGAAAATTCCAGCAGCCGCACCCTTCACAGCACTCATAGGAATACCCTACACTACATTGATATCCTGCTGGCAAACGGAATCCAATCAATGGCCTCGATCTTTGAAAATATTACCCGTGAGAGAGCGGATGATGAACTGATGAGAACGCACAGTGATCTGCTCAAAAAATACGCTGAAATACAGAAAGAGAGGATCACGGATTACTATAATCGGCTCTGCAGGAGGAGGGGAGTAGAAGCTTCAGTGGAAGAGATGTCTGAATTGGAAAAGGAGTGCAGCGCTATCATCCCAAAGCGTCTTCTCGGCCAGTCGCTGGGAATGGCGTTTGTGAGAGAGTTGTTTCACGGCCAAAATCTGACCTCGATATCAGGCTATGATATGCTCTGTGAAATGCTCAATTTCGCAGACGGAAAAAACAGCCTCCTGGAGATCCGGAATGCCGTCAGCGCCGAATACCGGGAAATCTCTCTCCGCTGGGTGAAGTCCCTGTTTGAGGTTTTAAAGACGAATAAAATTGTAGAGTACTAATCTTCTTGTGGAAGACCAGGAGATGCAGTCTTTTCTACTTTTTGTCTTTCCACAAATCCTCCCAAGCTTCAGGTTGGCCTTTCAGGTCTTTGTCCCACCAGGCTAGCATCATCTGGGGAAGGAGGATGCGATTTTCATCCGTGCCCAAGATGCCGTGATCTTCTCCTTTGAAGCGGACGTATTCGACATCTTTGTGCAGCAGCTTTAAGGCGGTGAACATCTGCTCGGATTCCTCGACCGGGACGTTGATGTCAGCATCTCCGTGCAGCAAGAGCAGGGGGGTTTGTATTTTGTCCGCATGAAAAATGGGCGATCGCTCGACATAGATATCCGGCCTGTTCCAGGGAAAACTCTCGGCTGTGGCTATCCCGCTGTACCAGAATCCCCACCATCCGGCGCCCCAGTAGCTGGTGATGTTGCTGATTCCGTACAGGGCGATGAGCGACCGGAAAAGATCTGTTTTTGTGGCCAGGGTCATGGTCATGAATCCGCCGTAGCTTCCGCCATAGGCTCCCACTCTTTCTGGATCGAGAAAGGGTTTGGCTCGCAAAAGCTGCTTGACACCTGTGATGATCTCCTCCGAGACGACTTTTCCCCAATCGTTGACATGGAGATCGGAAAATTCAGGCCCCCAACCGGGTGCGCCGCTGGGATTCAGGACGTAGACGGCATAGCCGTTTGTCGTGAGATAATGGTGGGAAGTTCCCACTCGGATATCAAAGCTTTTCGGTGTGTGTGCTGTTCCCCCGTAATAGTGGACGATCAGGGGATACTTTTTTTGCGGATCGAAATGGGCCGGATAGCGAAGCCATCCCTCGATTTTGACACCCCTATCGTTCCTAAAGTCAAAATCTTCGATCTTCGGAAAGACAATGTTTTCAAATCGACCCTTTCCGGGGTCGAAGAGTATTTCCTGTTGCTGTGTTGCCAGATCATAAGCGTAGAGCTTGATCGGATTATGGAGCGATGTGCCGGTATAAGCAACGACTTTTCCTTGCGAATCGCTGTCGAAGTCACTGACAACATCGACTCCCAAATCCAGTTTTTGAAAATGAGAACCCTGCAAATCAGTCACATAGAGCGTTTGCTGCAGTTTATCCATCACAGACATCAGGATTGATCCATCTCCGAGCTGCTTTATAGAGGAAAGAGCTGGATCAAACGTCCCGGTCAATTTCTTCACAGAACCCGACTCGGGATTGAGAACGAACAGGTCTCTTTCATAGTCATTCGGGATATGTTTCTCTAATTCCCCTTTATCCCCTGTTGACTGTCCGCTGAGGAACAGTATGTTTTGGCCGTCTTGTGTCCACTGGGCTGCGTCGATGGCATAGGGGGAGGCAAAGATCATGTGTGATTGGTGTGTCGCTAAATCCTGGATATAGAGTTCGCTGAGAACATAAGGCCTTTTCGTGTAGTCTGTCTTGGACGTGACGAAGAGAATTTTTGTGCCGTCCGGGTTGAAGGGGGAGGCCGTAGAGGCAAATTGTCCGGTGGCGGATCGTGATCCCGTGGTCAACCGGCGGCAGACACCGGAGTCGATCATAACCGTATATAGATGCGTTAAACGGCGGTTATAAATCCATCTGTCATCGAGGTCCTCCAGCCTGTCAACCATTGGTACGAGTTCTTCGCGAGCATCTGTAATGGAATAGAGGATGAGCGATCCCGTCGGAGACCACGAAGCCGAAGACAGCCCTTCCACATCATCGCAAAGGATGCGGGTCTGATGGGTCTTCCGCTCTATGAGCCAGAGGTCTGAAGTGCCGCTTTCCCCGGGAACGATAGCACTTAGCCATGCGCTGTCAGGAGACCACTGGAGATTTCTGTAACCCTGCGAGTCGCGGAAAACTTGCTCCAGCTGACCTTCAGGCAGAGTGCGGATCTCAATCCAGGACTCGTCTTTTTTGATTTTGACATTGCGTCGGCTCATGGTGTAAGCAACAGCACTTCCATCCGGGGCAACGGCTACCCGTGTTATGCGGGGGGCATTGTGGACATCGTCTTCTGACATGAAACGTTTAGGGCTGAGATCGCTGCTCAGATTTCCTACCATTGATATCTTGAACTCGGTCTTTATGTTCCATTCCTCGGAGCTGTCCGGGTCCTTTATGGCCACGACAAACAACCGGTGTTTACCGCAGGAAAGCACAACCTCTTTGTTGATGGGCGTGGACTTTTGCGAGTGATCCGGGGATGAGCTTGACTTAGAGATCACTTCGACACCATCCAGGAAAACTTTGAACAGATGGTCACTCACTATTTCAAGATTGGCCTTGAGCCATCTATCCGACTCCGGATAACAGGAAAGAAAGGCAATCTCTGGCCCCTTGCCTTGTGAAGAGATGACCACGCTGCCATCCCTGGCTTGAGTGGCTTCCCAAGTCAAATTTGTGTTTTGATCCCAGGTGAATGACCGTCCTCCCACAGGCCAGAGTCGGCCCGGTTCAATCACTTTTAGTTCTAGGAGGCTCTTCGTCGTGAATTCAGAGTCTTCCCCGATTATTGTAGGCAAAGGAAGGGATGTTGGTCCGGCAATGAGCCATTCCTCGATGAGGTATGTGTGTTCGCTGGGCACGTCTTTTTCACCTGATAGGCTTTCACCATGGGTGAAGGGGAAAAGGATCAGTAAACAGACGACTCCGAATAACAGGACCATTTTTTTGTGAGCGTTCATTGTTACCTCCTCCAAATTTGGAAATACAGACACTTGAAAATTATCATACTCCTGAAATAGAACAATACCATTTTAGGCAAAAATACAAATAGAGTCCAAGACGGAGCATATTTTTAGGTGAGAATTCGTGCTCTCTTCTCAAAGCCATCATTCTCTTAAGCTTTGTTTTGCCCTATAATATATAAACAGAGGGGAAGCAACCCATGAAAATCAAATCGGAATTTATTTTTTTACGGACAAGGCCTCTTATGATTTCACGATTCCTGTTTACCCTCGCCTTGTTCATGTCTGTTTGCCTGCCTGAATTGCTGCAAGCGAATTCTGTTTCCAGCGATTTTAAATGGAAGGGCACTGTTCATTATCGCTACGAATACAAAAAGCTCTATCAATGGAGTGAGAGCAATCGACACTGCAGCCTGAGTGCTACGTCAGATTGGGGCTCGACCCTGGATGTCTTCCTGATTGTCTCCTTCGAAGGAGACGAGGGCGGCCGCGCCGTGGATCCTGTGGCAAAGGCCTATTACAGTTTGCTCGTCAACACGGAATGCCAGTGGAAACGAGACCACGAGATCTGCGCTGGGAAAGTGGAAATAAATGCGGCCACCTGGGAGGATCGGCAAAAGGGAACCCGGAAGGTCTCGCCGGGGCATACGGGCAAAATGACGACGACTTTGGACACAAAAGGATACAAGGGCGAAACCTCTCTTGATCTCTACGTTGATGAAGAATCCGGTACATTCACTCTCCTCGGACAAGGAGAGGTCAAAGCTCCTCAGCCTGCATTTAAATCAGAAGAAGTCTTCCGTGACGCTTGCTCGGGCAAGACTGATAGAAAGACAGAAAACCTGACTTATCCCGACACCGGAGCCATGTGGTTCTTCAATGTCCAAGGGGAATTTACGGGAAATACAATTTCCGGGACAGAAATACTTGAAGACGACACAACCATTCCCGAAGGAGAGAAGGATACTCCCACTAGCAATGCGCATATGAGCTGCAACTTTCCTATCTTTCGTTCAGCGCCGACAGAATATCTAAAAAGAAAGACCGTCAGCTGGAATTTTCGACGTGTCGGAGAAGATGACTGTGTGGGGATGGTAACTTATATCAGCGGTGACGTGAACATAAACGGCCAAAAATCCGATATTGGACCCGTCCCGCTTCGAGAAGGCTCCCGCATCGAAACAGGTCCGAATGGCCGAATCCTCATTGTTTTCCCTGAGCAAGGAGTTGAATACCGGTTCGGATCAAACACGTCACTGGAACTTCCCGATCCCTGCCATAAGGAGAACCTCCCCCCTGATAGGCTCATCAAGGGTTTAATCTATAGTATCATCTCAAAGATCAAGGGCGGCCGTGGCGCACCTCCACAGCTTAGCCTAGGCAATTGTCCAAGTGGAGTCCGGGGTTTGCCCACGCCACTTCCTGATTGGGGAGGCACGCCGTTATTGCTGGCATCGTTCGCAAAACCTGCATTCTTGCACACATCGTCTGTTCAGGTCGACGATCAATCCCTGAAAATGACAGAGTTGGCTCCCAATGAAACGGAAATAGAGGAGGCTGATCGATTTTTCATAGTGGAGAGAATTCCTGATCAATTCCTCCGGATCAAAGCTGTCAAGGGAGGGATCAAGTTAAAAGATTCATCAGGGGAAGAAAAAATTCTAGAACCCGGGCAGGCTTTTTGGAAGAGCCTCAAGCCCGGGGAAGAGGCGGGTCCTCTGAAAGAACTCCTTATTGTCGCTGATGAACAGTAGTCTGACGATTACTTGTAGCCAACTTCTTTCAACGCTTGCTTGATCTTCGGAACGGCGACGTCGACTGCTGCAGCCTTCAAAAAGGCCCGTCTATCGATGTTCATGTTTTTCTCCTCATCAAAGACATCCTTTTGCGCGGTCATGCCTTTTATATGAATACTCTGATTGTCCAAGCATCAAATTTATTATTACCCGGCCTTGAATAAGCAGGCTTTTATTGTTCCAAGATAGGAAGCACGATTCGAGAGGGATATTTGCTGTTGCGCTCAACGGTAAGCTTTGCCGGAGGAGTTTGCGGTACCGACCAGTTGAGGTCCGCATCGGCGCCGGTGATAGTGACCCTTATTCTGTGCCCGGCATTGAAGCGGTTTCCCACTGGCTCAAGCACAATATGAAGTTCAGCAACGCCCTTGTTGAGTGGAAGTGTTGCCGCCACGTCCTCTTTGACCGAAGTCGTCCAGGGCAGGCCCAGGTTGCTGTATTTCGGTGTTCCCAGCGTTCGATGGGAAGCCCGCAGACTGCTTTGGGTGAGATAACGGGAATAGCCGTTCGCTTCCACCTCTTCGAGATAAACCGTAACTTCATGATCAGCCACATCCGCGCTTATGTATAGCGTTACAACCGGATAACCGGCAATGATCACATCTTTTTTCAGTATTTCGCTTGTATAGGTTAATCCCTTCCTGTCATTTTCTGTCATGTCTGGATAAAAGCAGGGGCCACCGCCAGTTGTGTCGTGGAGCCGGGTTTTGGTGCCGGAGGTAGCGGTGTAGTCCACCGTGTATGTATCTGAACCTTTCTCAGCTGGTGCAGTCTGTAACAGCCCTCCGTCATTTACGGAGTCAACGGAGCCGATGGGTCCGCTGGAGAAGTAAAATTCTATGTCTTTTGCTTCTGGAGGAGGAAAAGATGGAGCGGTGCGCCAATCCCAATCGTCACGGGTGTCCATAATAGCGTAGGTCACGGGTGGTTCATCGATGATTCCATTCTGGATACCTTTGAGCCAATAGTCGAACCATCGCACCTGCTCGATGGCTTCGAGTTCTGCTGAGGCCTTCTCTCGCGGATCATTTGGCTCATTGGGACCGTGTGTCCAGGGACCGAAGGCAATGCGCTTAGGCGCATCAATGTTTGCGTAAAAAAGCATACGGTCGTGAGGGAGGGGATCCTGCCATCCATCCCAATAATAAGCGGCAATGCCGGACTCGCTGATTCGATCCAACAAAGACTTGATTGTGCCGGTTCCATCGACATCCTTCTCGCTACCCGGGGGCAACTTTGCAGTCATTGCATAGGATCGTCGGTAGAACTGAACAGCCAAGAGCTGTTTTTCCAATTCCCGGTGAGCCTTTAGGGTAGCCTGCAGGCCTTCGGTATCGAGTAAAGTGTCGATAATCTCTCCTTCGGACTCAAGTTTCAATTGTTTGATAACCGCCTTTGCATGGGGATCAGCCCGGAATAAGGCCAGGTACATTTCAAAGGAGCCTTCGCCGTGGCCCGCGCGAGCCTCATCTCGCAAGCGGCCATCGGGGTCCGAATCCACTGGGGGAACGTTCTTGATACCGCCGAAGGCTTGGCGCTTTTTCTCAGCATTGGGATCATCGGCGTCTGCAAGGGCGGCCAGGGTATTGCGCATTGTGACGACACCTCCCTTGCGCATTATCCCTCCTCCGAAGAGAATCCGGTGACCGTCGAAGAAACTTGGGACACCGGGGAAGATAGCCTTGAGGCTTGGAGGATGAGCGCTGGCCGCTAGCAGTTGAACTGTACCCAGGTAGGACCTGCCCACCATCCCGACATTGCCGTCGCACCACGGCTGTTCGGCAATCCATTCGATCACATCGTGCGCATCCCTGGCTTCTGTGCCCACTCCTTTGCCGAATGATGCTCCAGTCCCGCGAGCGTCTGCGCTGATAACCGCATAACCATGTCGCAGAAGTTCTCGGGGCGGCCACTTGGATTCAGTTTGCACTTTGCCCACGGACTCCCCGGGTGCCAGCATGCCTAAAATTGTTCTGATACTTCCGTCGTTGAGCTCGTAGGCGCGCCAGTAGCGGGTGAAACTGAGCACGGCCGGCAGCGGTTTTTCCACAGGTTGCCCGTCTATGGAAGGCCGGTAGATGTCGATGGCTAGCCGCGTTTTATCACGGGTGAGTATGTAGACTGAGCTGCGTTTGAATTCTTCGCATTTTACTTCCGAATATCCTTGATAGTGCCCGAACTCGGAGATTTTCTCCTCAGTCTGCTCAGGCCCTTGATGGGCAATCAGGAAGATGCTAAATATAAAGAAACAGCCGACAAAAGCAAATCTCAAAAGACGATTCATGGTCACTCTCCCTTCACTTAAAGATCAATAGATTCAAACCCTTAGCTGAGATCGTACATGAGGTCTACGAGACAGGACTACTCCAAAACAGGAAGAACAAGATGAGAAGGCGATTTTGGAGTCCGGTGTATTTTCTGGGTGGCCTTTTGATAGTCGCTTTTTTGGGCGCGGTAGATGTTGGTGAATGTTTGCGGGTTGCGGTCAAAGACCGGAAAAAAGGAGCTGTGAACGTGAACCATGATTCTGTGACCTTTTTTGAAGGTATGGTAGCGGTCGTGTATTTCAAAGCTGATTGGGGTTATCTGATCTGGAATCATGGGCACAGGATCGGAGAGGCTGTTGCGGTATTTGCCGCGCATCACTTCCACACCCAACATCATCTGATAGCCGCCCATTTCAACTTTCCCGTTGCTCGGTGTATCATTGGGAAAGACATCGATAAGCTTCACGAACCAGTCGGAGTCCGTTCCGGTTGTGGAGGCAAAAAGGTTACAGAGAACAGGGCCGGCAATGGTGATGTCTTTGTCCAGTATTTCTGTCTGGTAGACCAGGACATCGGGCCGGGTGCTGGCATAGCGCTGATCTCCCTGAATATAGTTGAACGCGTACTGGCTCATGCGGATCTTGGGAGAGAAGGGAACAGGCTTTGCAGGATCGCTCACATAGCTGTCATGCGCACTTTGGCTTGTGTCCCTCGGTTGGTCAAAGGAAAGCCCGCCATCTTCCTGGAAATAGATATTTTTTTTGATAACATTTTTCGGGGGCCACTGTTCGAGGTGATGCCAGCGGTTATTCCCGGTTTCAAACACGGTGGCCTCGGAAGGCGTCCAGCTTCCCTGGTCTTTCAGATAGTATTGGAAAAAGGGGAAGATGATTTCCTTCTGAAAATATTCAGAGGTTTTCGAGCCGAAATGGATATCCCCGTGTTTTGATCCATCATCGCCGCGCCAGCCGCCATGCCGCCAAGGTCCGACAACAAGCGTGCTCTTATTGTCGGGATTCTTTTTCTCTATAGTCTGATAGGTGGCTATGGCCCCGTAGGGGTCAGAGGCATCGAACCATCCAGCCACATTCAGGACAGGTATCCTGATGTTATCAAGCGACCGGGCGACATTTTTGCTTTTCCAGAATTCATCATAGTCGGGGTGTTCGATGACATCCTGCCATACCCCTGTCAAACGCCCCCTGTAATGTTTCTCATTGATTTCATCATGGGGTCCAGCATTCAGAAAGAATTCGTAAGCCCAGGGCGTGCCATGATCGATGCGTTGAGGCCATTTCCCGTTCAGTTCGGCACGATCGGGGCCGCTGTTTATACTCATGCTGTACGCCCATTCCACAAACATCTGTAAGAAGGCGCCGTTGTGATGTTCATCGTCGCCGATAAAGGGATCAAAGGTTGTCGCCTGCGGGGAGGCTGCCTTGAGCGCAGGATGGGCGCCGATTATCCCCATAACCGTATACCAGCCGGGATGCGAGATGCCCCACTGCCCGACCCGGCCGTTATTCCCGGGGATGTTATGGATCAGCCACTCGATGGTGTCGTAAGTATCGGTCGTTTCATCGATTCCATTCTCTTCCTCTCGGACAGGACAGAGGTTTCTCCATTCGCCCTCAGATTTGAACGTCCCGCGCCCATCCTGAAAGACAAAAATATAGCCGTCTTCCAGAAACTCATCAGCCGGTGCCATTCTGTCATTTGGAGGGAAAAGATCTGCCCCATACGGATCGGCTGAGTAGGGCGTGCGGACCATCAGGATAGGATATTGCTGTGATCTATCCCTTGGGCTGTAGATGACTGTGTAGAGTTTGATTCCGTCACGCATCGGAATTTTGTGTTCTGATTTGGCATAATTGGCCGTTAAGTCAAATCCTTTTTCTACCTTGGGACTGCAATTCCAGAAAAGAAAAATTATGATTAAAGAAATGCTGAGTTTCTTCACAATTCCCTCCTCATGATTTCTTGATCTTTGTCTGCTGATATCCGGAATAAAAGTATCACACTCCAAAAGACAAGGTCAATGATTGGTGGCTGAGGCTGGTCGCTTCGGGAAAAACCTGATCTCTCTTTTCCCTTCTTCCCTTCGTATTTGATCTCTGCCTTCCAAGTAATCTAGAGTTAAGGCAACCCATCCTCGAGCTATACGATGGTTCACTTTTTTGCCCTTCGGATAGAGTGTTTTGAGCAGTTCTTTCACTGAGATTCCATCCTCAGCCTTATCTAGAATAATCCTGTGAACTTGTTCTGTCCGTCGTCGCCGGTGATCCAGTGCGTCTTTAATTTTTTCCTTGGGATTTTCAATTGGGCTTCCGTGTGAACTCAGGATTATCTTTAAATTCGGTAAATCGGACATGTATTCCAGTGATGAGACGTAATCATTCAAATTCGAATCAGGAGGTCCTAGCCAGGTCGTTTTGACTCTAAAGATATTATCCCCGGCAAACAAAACTCCCTTCTTCTCATTGTACAAAGAGATGTGGTCAGATGAATGTCCCGGGGAGAAGAATATCCTCCATTTTTCATCATTTATGAGAATATCCGTTGGCCCATCGATGATTTCGTCCGGGTTTTTTGGATATTTAATCCCATAGAATAACCAGTGCATCAAATGCATGAGATTGATTTTCAATGGGATTAGGATTTTTTTGTCCTTGAAACGTTGGATCTTTAGAAGCTGTTCGTTTGTGGCATGGGTATGTTGAAAAAAAGTTGTTTTGTTTTCGATGATTTCAGCCGTTTTTCGTGCGAGAATAATTTCCAATCCACAATATTTCCGCAGCCGCGCTAAACCCGGAAAGTGATCAATATGACTGTGGCTGAGTAAAACGCGGCTGATTTTAAACGGTTTATTCTGATCCTTGTAATGCTTCTCGATTTTTTTGATTTCGCTGATGAGTTTTTTGACAGTTCTTTTTTGTCCGTATCCCGCATCGTATATGATCCCATCACTGCCTGCCAGGACATAGATATTGACAACAGGCCGAAAAAACTTAAAGCTTTTTTTCTGTCTAATCAGAAAAATGTCCGGGAAAACCTCATCCATTCAAAAAAATCCCTTTTCAGGCCATTCTTCAGATTCCCTTGGCCATACCACGGCGCCGAGGATCTGCGACTCCAGAAATCATCCCAGTCTCGTGGTCCAGCATGGCTCCGTGGCAGCTTCCCATGTAGACATACCACGGGCTCACCCGCATCAGATCCATTCCTCGCTTCTCGACCTTCTGAAGAATCTCGTCAGAGTAGCTGGTCTCGATCTGAGTCCCGCCGAACTGCTGATCGGTATGCCCGAAGCGTGGTTGCATCACTGACTCTCGAAGAGGCAAACCGTACTCGACCACGTTGACCACGTTCTGCAGCACGCACTCGGTAAAGGCCACGCTGGGTGAAGCTACGGTGAGCACCGGTTTCCCGTCCTTGAAGAGCCAGACAGAAGTGGCGATGCCGCGCGGAAAATCGTACTTGATGTTATAGAGCACCCGATTGAGCACCACTCCATCGACGAAGATGCCGGTTCCGTAGATAGAGGATGAAATGGAGTGATCGCCGCTGGCCATGTTTCCTTCGCTGTCGACGATGGCCAGTGCACAGGTCCCCGCGTCGAAGCCGCCAAAGGGCCGCGGCGGGCCTTTTTCGATCAAAGGCCAGAGCTGCTGGGCATACTCCTTGGAGATCAACTTGTCGTGGGTCTCAGCGTTGTACTGCAAGCCTGTGTGCCACATTTCCTGCATGATGCGGATAAGGAGGTAGAGGGAATCGGCATTGTCGACTGGCCGTCCCCGTGACCGCAGATCGCCGGCCTCCACCAGGTTGAAACCGAGTCCGTACATGGCCAACGACGGGGGCCCAACCTCATAGCCTCTGAATGTCGTAGTCGATATGCCTTTGCCGCTTCCCGGTTGCCAGCCATCGGTGAACTCTCCGGGCTGGTAGTTTCTGAGGTCATCCTCGGTAATCCGGCCGCCACGGGCACGAACCCCGGCCACCATGTTCTTGGCCCATTGGCCTGTGTAGAAATAATCCGGGCCTTCGTCCCTGAGGCGCTTGAGAGTCATTGCGAGCTGAGGCTGGCGCAAGGTATCGCCGACACCGAGCATATGCCCGTTCGGAAACCAAATCTCCCGCCCCTCTGGGTAGCGGCCCACGAGGCCTTTCTTCTCAAAGGTCCAGCCCCAGAGCAGATGGTCGATGATGAGACCGTTCTCGGCGATGTCGATCGCTGGCTCGAGCAGTTCAGCCCAGGATAGTCTGCCCCATTTTTTATGGCTGAGGTCGGCGCCGCGCACCCAGCCCGGCACCATCACAGCCCGGCCGGTCATTGTATCGGCGTCAGATAGGAAATCCCCAGCGGCTGCGGGTGTAGCGAAGGCACTGGTACCCTCATATAATCTGTTTTTAGAGGCATCATAGTAGTGGATCCACCAGCCGCCGCCGAGAGTGGTCATAGTTGGCTCAAGCACCACCTGGGCCAAGGCTGCAGCGATATAGGCATCGGCGGCTGTTCCGCCCCGCTCGAGCGCCCAAAGCGCGGCCTCGGTCGCCACTGGGTGAGAGGAGGAGGCCATTCCGTGCCGGCCGGTGGCAGCGATGTGCTCGGGAATAGGCATCAGAGGTTTGAGGTCAGTCATGGCCATCCTCGACCAGCGGTCTCCACCTGCCTTGGCAGAACCATTCTCACCGGCAAAGGAAGCTCCGATGCCTCTGGTTGCCGTGACCGCTCCGATCGATGCGGCTTTTTTCAAGAAGTCTCTTCGGTCCATATCATCCTCCTAGCGGATTGACTAGCAGTTTCATCAGCCACAAGTTCTATAGACAATCAGGGCATTTGAGGTTCTGTCGCCTGGTTCTTTGATACAGCTGCCGCCGGGGTGGCGACAGCAACCGACTTGAAAAAATCACGCGGAGCAAGCTTTTTGTCATGAGATATTGACCTTGCGTTATGTCCTAAAAATTCGAGCTATCCAAATATTCAAATTTACTGAAATAGCCTATTGAAACTAGCCGGGTTTCATTGCTCCAAGATCGGCAGCACAAGGTGAGATGGTGATTTGGGGGAGCGATATATTTTTTGTGTGGCTTTCTGATAATCGCTCTTTTTGGCGCGGTAAATATTGATGAATTTTTGCGGGTTGCGGTCAAAAGCCGGGAACCAGGTGCTGTGCACTTGAACCATGATTCTATGTCCTTTTTTAAAGGTATGAAACCTGTCTCTTAGTTCAAAGCTGATCGGTGTTATTTCATCAGGCGTCATGGGTTCGGGATTGGAGAAGCTGTTGCGGTATTTGCCACGCATCACCTCCATACCCACCAGCATCTGGTATCCACCCATTTCGACATCTCCATAATCCGGAGCATCGTTCGGATGGACATCGATGAGCTTGACGAACCAGTCAGAGTCCGTTCCAGAGGTCGAGGCAAAAAGGTTTGCGCGCACAGGACCGGCTATGGTGATGTCACTGTCCAGTATTTCCGTCTGGTAGGTCAGGACATCAGGCCTGGTACTGGCATAACGCTGATCCCCCAGCATATTGTTACAGCTGTACTGACTCATGCGTATGTCAGGTGAAAAGGGAACTGGCTTGGCTGGATCGCTTATATAGCTGTCATGCACATCCTGAATTTTTTCTTGGGTTTGTTCGAAAGAGAGTCCTCCGTCTTCCTGAAAGTAGATGTTTGTTTTGACGATATTGCCCGGTGGCCATTCTTTGAAATTGTGCCAGCGGTTGTTTCCGGTTTCAAACATGGTGGCCTCGGAAGGGGACCAGGTTCCCTTGTCCTTCAGATAGTATTGGAAAAACGGGAAGATTATTTCCTTCTGAAAGTATTCAGATGTTTTTGAACCGAACCGGATATCTCCATGTTGGGATCCGTCATCTCCGCGCCATCCACCGTGACGCCATGGGCCGACAACAAGTGTGCTCCTGTTATCGATATTCTTATCTTCGATTGCTTGATAAGTGGCTATGGCGCCGTAGGGATCGCAGGAGTCGAACCAGCCGGCCACATTCAGGACGGGAATCTTTATATCGTCAAGCCACCGGGTGACATTTCTGCTTTCCCAGAATTCATCATAGTCCGGATGGTCGATAATATCCTGCCACACCTGTGTCATTAGCCCTTTGAAATGCCTTTCATTGAATTCAGCGATAGGCCCTGCGTTCAGAAAAAATTCATATGCCCAAGGGGTTCCGTAATCTATGTCTTCCGGTGAGATGCCGTTCAACTTTTCTCGATCGGGGCCGCTTATAATGCTCATGCTGTACCACCATTCCATGTCCAGCAGAGCATAGGCGCCGTTATGGTGGTCGTCATCGCCGATAAAGGCATCCATTGTGGTGGCCTGCGGAGAGGCCGCCTTGAGCGCAGGATGGGCATCGATCATCCCCATAACCGTATACCAGCCAGGATGCGAAATGCCCCACTGGCCGACCCGGCCGTTGTTTCCGGGAATGTTATGAATCAACCACTCTATAGTGTCGTAAGTATCAGTCGTTTCATCTATGCCGCCCTCTTCCTCGCTGATGGGCCGGAGATTGATCCACTCTCCTTCGGATTTGAATGTGCCCCGCCCATCCTGGAAGATAAAAATATAGCCATCTCGGAGAAATTCATCACCCGGCGCCATTCTGTCAGGTGGATGAAAGTTATCGGGACCATACGGGTCGGCAGAATAGGGCGTGCGAACCAAAAGGATCGGGGATTCCTGTGATTTGTCTTTCGGGCAGTAGACAACTGTGTGCAATTTTATCCCGTCGCGCATGGGAATTTTGTATTCCGATTTGTCGTAGTGAACTTTGATGTCAAATTCTGTCTCAGCATCTGGGCTACAGCCCCAGAGCAAAACCAGTATGAACACGGCTATGATTGTTTTCCTCATGATATCTCCTTTATTAAAAAAAATTAGAAAATTCGTCAGCACAAGCCAAGAGTTCTTTACTGATAGAAATACATTTTTTTCAAAAAAGAGCATATCCTCATTCTCTCACTTCAAATCCCGCACCGCTAGTCGCATTTGCCGCAATGGAAATCCTGAATCGAGCTTATCACGGTCAAAATAACAAAGTCAAAGCCTGGGAGTATCTTGCCCTGTATCCATTGGCTTAAAGATGCTGGATAAAATAAATGTTCTGCGATTTATTTTTGCCCTCCCTGAATATTTCCTATCGATTCCACCCTGCAAATTAATTCTCTTCTGGCTGCAAGTGCTCGATAAAGTAGTTCTTCTTCAGTTCTGTTTCGTATTCTCCTGATTTACCCATGGCGCCGTGTCCGGTGTTGGGGAAGACCATCATGTCGTGCTGTTTGCCGAGGCGGATTAGTATTTCTGACATCTTGAATAAGTCTGCCTGAGTGCCGGTATCGTTGATCCCTCCGACCATCAGCAGTTTACCCTCCAGTTGAGCCGCCTTGTTGAATAAGTCAGCCGCATCATAGGCAGCCTTGTTGTCCTGCGGCATGCCGAGATATGGCTCATAGAGGTGGAAGCGGTGGACATCATAGCCTGGAAATTCGCTGACACAGACCTTGTATACATCGGGTGCCTGAACCATGGCCCGGAAGGAGTGATATCCGCCCCATGACGCTCCGTGAATACCCACGCGACCGCCGTCTATGAAGCTGAACCTCTTGGCCAACTGTTTGATGGCCGCAGCATGGTCGGCAATGGCTGGTTCCCCCCAGTTGTCATAGATGACGTCGTGGAATGCCTTGGAACGCCCTGGCGTGCCCCTGGCGTCCATTACGATGACGATAAATCCCAGATTGGCCAGAGCACGGTTAAAGTTGACCATGCCGGCCATGTAATCCGGCACCGGTGCCGCGCCAAAATCCTGGGGGCGCCACATTGTTTGTGGGCCACCGTAAATGTGTTCAACAAGGGGGTATTGATGGTTAGAATCGAAATCAAAGGGAAAGTACATGGTGATCCAAAGATCGGTCTCGCCATCGGCCGCCTTGACCACGACCTCCTTCGGCGGCACCCAACCGACTTCCTTCAATTTATGGATGTCTGCTTCGTCCAGTGTTTGCAGCGGGGTGCCGTCGGCTTTGCTAAGCACTGTCTTTGGTGGAATATCGACCGCCGAATACGTATCCACAAAGTATTGATTTGAAGGAGACATTTCGAGAGAATGCTTCCCTTTTCCTTGTGTTAGTTGTTTGAAATTCTCGCCCTTCAAATTTATCCGGCACAGGTGTGTGTCGTAGGGACGGGATTGGTCGGGGCTGGCCGTGAAATAGACCCAGCCGTTCTCCTGATCGACGCTCAATACGGCTTCGACCGGGAAGTCTTCATGGGTCAACTGCCTTACCAGCTTCCCTTGGATGTCGTAATGATAGAGCTGACGCCATCCGCTGCGTTCCGATATGTAGAGATAACCCGAGGTATCGGGTAGCAAGGTGAAACCTGTGCGCGATCCCCATACCGAATCGTGGTGGTGGGTGACAAAGGTATTTGAGGTTTCGGTGTGGAGCGTTCGGGCCTCGCCGGTTCTGGCGTCGGCAGCTTGAATGTCCACTTTGCTCATCACACGGTTGTAGCGTGTGAACAGCACTTCGGAACTATCCGGGAGCCATGTGAGCACACGGTAATAGTAATACTCGCAAAAATCCTGATCGATAGGTATTGGCTTCTTTGTGAAGACATCCACAATATAGAGCTGCGTCTGATACAGGTTGCCGCCACAGGCGATGGTCGGCACCCACGCCACCTCTTCGAAGGGTTTCAACCACTTGATCGTGGGGATGCGCGGCACATTGTGCGAATCAATGCGGGCAACCACAAGCTTTTGCCCATCCGTTGACCAGGGATACCAGAGCGTCGTTTCCACGTCCCAGGCGTTCATTTCTTCCCCGTCCGTTGTGAGGGGTATGGTGCGCCCGTCGACAGTGGCCCGCAACACGAGGTTGTAATCCTTCAGCGAAACAAACCATTTACCGTCCGGGGACATCACTTCGGGCTGAGCCATTGGTCCTAAGCCCAAAAATCTTTCTCGTTCGAACATCTTCGGGGTAATCCGCTCCTGCTCGCTGATTAGGAATGACGAAAACGAAAAGAACGTAGGGGATACTTGTTTTTCGAGCGCATAGCTGTCGAGGTCGAGGATAAAGGTCGCTCCCTCGATCGTGAACTGAATGCGTTGGGGCCCGACAAAGCTGAACTGCTGGAAGGGCACTCCCAATCCTGCCGGTTCGTGACCCAGTGCTTCGGTAAGTGCATCCCGCAGCTTGGCATTATCGAAGAGCGGCTCTTTTATATTCGCCACCGGATCGACTTTGTAGATTGCCGTGTGTTGCGGCCCTCCTACGGCATACCAGAAACTATTCCCGTCGGGCATCCAGTTGGGTGTGATTATTCCGCCTTTGACATAGGATCCGAAATTCAAATATTTCTGAAACATCTTTTCGCGCTCGGATGCCTGCGTCCCATCGGAGAAAAGGGCTGAAGCTGTCAAAACAAACCAAAAGAAAAAAATTGTCGCAGAGCGGAATTTTGATTTAATCATCAAAGCCTCCTCATTAATTTCGCAAAATCTGATTTTTTACTTTCCCATCTCTTCTGATTGAACCAATTTTATCGGGATGCCAGAGAGAGCCTCAGGATACTTGCCATTCTTGACCGTCAAAACTCCGATAACAAGCAGTTAGGCAATGCTCTCACTCATTTCATGATCGTGTTCGAAATTAGCTTTACTCCGAATGGCTTGAGCGGGAAATACACTCATAATACATATCTTGTGAAATCAGGTCACTCCACGGGATTTCGGCTATTCGGTTATGCAGGAGCACTGCATCCTGTATGCTCTTTAAGTTTAATAAATATTTCACGAAACGCTCCAGTCCCATTCCGATGCTGGTGGAATATCCACCCGGTATCTCAACGCCCGAAAATCGGTATGATTCTTTGATGAGGTTCATGTTTCTCTCCCCTCCAGACAGGACCTCTCCTATCTCCGGTAAAAGAATATCAAACCCCACTTCCATATCGGGATTCTCCTGGTAAGAACGATGGGCATAGGGTGGAATGACATGGGGCTTATTGGTGACAACTAGAGGCGCGGTCATTTCACTCTTCTTTTTTTTGCACCAGGCACTGAAATCTTCGTTCGTTTTAATTTCAGGATATTCGCTCAGATCGATTTCATCAAACTTTAGATCTCCTTTGCCGAAATTCTTTCCGACTTGTTTTATCAAGCCGCAAGCTATGGGAATGACATCGCTCATCCTTTTGTTCAGGAATTCAGCCGTTATTTGGTAATACCATTTTAAATGATTATCACCCTCATCATTTCGATAACAAGGAGCCGCCATCCATACACTCCTGCCTAGAAATAACGAGGCAATGGGTTTGGCAAATGTCTGTGAATAGGGGAGTAGCAGCTTGCATTGTTCGACGGTTATTTGCTCATCCAAATTCGTGATGAGCCTGGGTGTTGAGCAGGAGGGAATGAATTCGATGACTCCCATATCGTTAAAAAATTTCCGAATAAGAGTCATAATTTTCATATAGTGTTCGTACAACTCTTTCATTTCTTCTCCTTTCTAATCAACTCATCAATTCAAAAAATGCATCGATGCATATTATAGCCATGAGTCAATCAAAGTGTTATCATTTTTTCGTGCCCTCAATCCCGCACAATACTCCCCCAGTGCCAATATGAACAGCCAGAAATAAAGATATTCCATCCT
>Ga0180438_10000738_pt1 | contig 60195 bp, 59 predicted proteins | sample SS_ome_12_FD_132455 | JGI IMG/M metagenome (GOLD analysis project Ga0180438, IMG submission 132455) | Hypersaline lake sediment archaeal communities from the Salton Sea, California, USA - SS_3_D_2 metaG | ecosystem: Environmental > Aquatic > Non-marine Saline and Alkaline > Hypersaline >... | reverse complement strand
TGTCTCGAACATGAATCGGAACCAGTGTCAGTGTAATTGTTGCCGACGATGGTAATAGTGTTGGGGCGCCACTCTTGGTGACCCGATGTCCAGCGCCATTTGACCTGACCGACATATTTGCCTCCCGGGGTTCTTGTGGCTTTATAGCCAATTTCGTTTATGGTAAAATGATAACTGCCCAGGCCGCCAAGTTTTGAATATCGTCCAATGTATTGTCCGTTTTCTAAGGTAAAGGTCACGACCCGTCCGTCGCACCCCACCCAGGAGCCCAACAAATCATTGGCAATTACTAATTTATCCAGGCCAATAATCAAAAACACTAAGATAAAAAATACTTTGAAGTATTTCATGCTTCCTCCTCCTATTTTGTTCTGAATCCCGGTTAATCATACCACTATTATAACATGAAATAAAAAATTTCACAAGCCATAATATACAGCTTACTCCCCCAAAATAAACCGATAAAACCAAAGTCAATAAAAATCCAGGTTAAAAAAAAAGCGGGGACACTCATTAGAGGATAGTTGTCAAGAGTGTAGACGTATTTTTTTGCATTTTCTTTTCTTACCGCAATATTTATCCTGTCTTACGCCGGTGACTTCGTCGTTTCGGTTACAGAACAACTGTTCTGCACTAGACACTCACCTTGCTCAAAGCACGATGCAGCCTTTAAACAATTCTTATCAAGCTCATCGGTTCGTACTCCTGGCAATATTCATTGCCCCAGAAATCTTTCCGTACCACCCCATGTCCAATTGTTTAAATATTTACAGATCATTGTTTCTTAGCTCCGTAAGCCTAAGTCCAATCCCTTGCTGGCTCATGGTGTAGGCAAAACAGTATAAATATTTCATATATCAGTTTCCTGTGCTAAACTATAGCCACCTAATGTGAAACAAGGTGCCCATGGCAGTTGTCCAATCAGACCGATGGTTTTTTAGCCAATCCCCTTTTTGGTTTACTGCCATGGCCTTTCTTGTTTCTTTTAGGAATTCCAAACGCTTTCTCAAAAACGGGGTCGGTGCGTATAAGTATAGAGGTGAAAAAGAGGGGACAGACGCCAAAAGCAAAAGTGCTACAGGCGCACTTCCGCCCCATTCCCCAAAAGGCCCATCAATAGGGCAAAACCGATTTCAGGAAATTATCTCCGAGATTTTTTTCAATTACTACAAGTTACTAAAAACTACTAAAAGGTGACATAAGGTGGTCACTTTTTGGGCACCACTTTTTCATCCCCAAACCGAATAAAACTTGAAAAGAAGGGTATAATTCCCAGAGTTGTCCAACATACCGTGAACACCAAAATGCCCATGAAATCAAGATCAAGGTTCAGTTTGCCTTGCGTCATAGGACATGTATGGGGTGAACAACATTCCAACATTCCAACGCACCGATCCCTCTTAAATTTTTCTCGACATCGAATTGGTATTGACATTTGAAATAATTTACGCTAATATTATACCAGGTGCCATTCAATAAGGGGAAAAGGAAAGGATTCACTAAAAAAACACCACGGCACACCTGCGTTTTACTTGCCGGGAAAAATGCTTCGCAGTTGTCAAATTTAAAAATTTTAAAGGAGGTAATATCAATGTCTATTCAAATCAAGGAATACGAAAATTTAATGGAAACGTACGACGCGGGACCGGAACAGTTGGATGCCACACTGCAAGGACTTTCGGGATCACAACTGGACCTGTCACGCGCGGAAGGAAAATGGACCATCCGCCAAATCGTCCACCACATCGTGGATGCGGAGGACCTCTGGGAAACCGTCATCAAAGCCGCCCTTGGAAACACGGGATGCACCTTCGATATCAGTTGGTATATCCCCGACAATAAATGCGCCGTACCCCTGGATTACGCCAACCGGCCTATAGATGACGCAGTAGAACTCTTCAAGGCAGTCCGCCGCTGTATCGCCGAAATGGTGAAACACCTACCCAACGCCCGGGAACAAAGCGCTCTCATCACCCGGACCATCGACAAAGATCAGGCACAATCCTTTACTTTCACAGTAGAAAAAATGCTCAACTGGCAAATCCAACACCTGGAAATACATCTCGAACAAATCCGCGAAACCCGCGAAGTACAAGGGATATAAGAGTATTTCGTCGCCTGTCCCCATATTTCCTGTCATCTCTTTACTCCTATAAACTGTTATATTGCAATTTCAGCATTTTTGATCCATGCAGAAAGAGTGCTGCGGTTTATGCTTGATCCACTTCCATGAAATTCCATACAATCTGAAACCGTAGAGTATGGACACAGTCTGGTGATAGCGTTGACTATACTGCCCGGCCCCCCTCCCCCATGGGTGCAAAAAGGAATAATTATTTTTCCTGTAAAATCATGTTCTTCCAGGAACGATGCAACTGGAGGTGCTATCGTATTCCACCAGTTTGGCGACCCGACAAAAATCCTGTTGTATGTATCGATATTGCCAATGAAAGGTTTTAATGCCGGTCTGAATCCGTCCCTGATTTCTTTCTTTGCCTGGTTCACAACCTTATTGTATTCATCGGGATACGGAACCTTAGGACATATCTCAATGATTTCACCTCCCGCCATTTCATGAATCATCTCTGCTATTTTCCTGGTATTCCCGGACCATGAATAGTATGCAATGAGTATATTTTCAGACATTTCCAACTCCTTTCATCACACTGTTTTCTGATTGCCTTTTTTTGGCATGACTATAAAAATCATTGATTCAGTTTTCCTCCATATACAGGCATCATGCTTGCATCTCCATAGTCCTTGATCTGCTCCACGTTTTTTAACCATTCCATATCCTCTTCTGAGATAACAAAATCCACTTCTGCATTATTTTTCATATGGTCCGGATTTGCGGTCTTTGGTAATGGAAGAAGGCCAAGCTGCAGAACATAACGAATACTTAATTGTGGAACAGTAACGCCATATTTTTCTGCGATTTTTGCAACTTCCCGATTTTTCAATAATTCTCCGTGTGCAACCGGTGAATAAGCTTCTACCAGGATACCTTTGTCTTGGGTGTATTGAATCAGCTTTTTCGGTGTATTGCTTATATGCGCCAGTATTTGATTTACCATCGGATTGACAGAGCAGGACTCAAGGATGTTTTCAATATCTGGTTTTTCAAAGTTTGAAAGACCAATGGCACGAAGCTTTCCGGCTTTATATGCTTCCTCAAGAGCTCTCCATGCTTCACGGTTTCCTTCGAAGAAAGGATTATTTTCGTGGAATTTCATCCATGGTTTTGGGCTGTGAATAATCATCATGTCAATATAATCAAGCCCCAATGTTTTAAGTGATTTATCAATTGATGCAACAGCTTCCTTATATGACTTCAGTTCTGCAGCAAGTTTTGTGGTTACAAACATATCCTCTCTGTTCACACCACATGCTTTGATTCCGTCTCCAACTCCGCTTTCATTCTCGTAGGCCTGAGCTGTATCAATATGCCGATAACCGATTTTTGCAGCATCCTTCACTGCCTGTCCGACATCTTTATTATTGATAAACCATGTTCCAAGACCTAGTTTTGGGATCTCAACTCCATTGGATAGAATAAACTTTTCTTCTAAAATCATAATATCATCTCCTATGTTCGCTTTATTGATCGTCTGCATATATAACAGAACTACTTGGCTGTCGCCTCGTTATACTCCTCATCAGTTACCAGGCCAAACCACTCTGCGGGCCCCAGATGTACCTGTGTGCTCATACCAATGTGAACAAACTCTTCATCGGGGGCTGCGCCATGCCAATGATTAACATCGGGCGGTATGGCCACAACATCACCTTTTGTGAGTTTCCGTGCCGGTTTCCCTTTTTCCTGGTAATAGCCTGTCCCTTTTGTAACCAGTAAAATCTGTCCGCCGGGATGGGAATGCCAGTGTGTTCTTGCTGCAGGTTCAAATGTTACATTATAAACCTGGGTATCGAAGGCTTTTTCTTCATCAGTGAAAAGCATTTTAACCCAGGTAGTTTTAGTGAAATATTCTTTTGGCCCTTGGTCTCCCTTTGGGAAAATTGTATTGTTATTCATTATATTACCTCCGTTATTTTGTTGACAAGAAAATATTAATTTGGGAAAGGTTTTATCCCAGCTCGTTGCAAAGGTAGCACCATTTCCATGTAAACCCAGGCTTATGGTCACAAACAACAAAACGATAAACACTGAAAATAACTTTTTCATTATTCCTCCTTCATTTTTTCATATTCTATTTGACATTACCATCAGCAGTTTTCCTGCTGATTTATATTTAATTATATTTCGCTTATTAAGGGATGTAAATACCTGATTTTATTAATTATTGCCTATTTCTACAAAATTTAAAAAAATATGTGGATTTTTCACCCAAATTATTGTATAATTCTATTTGATATTTTATTTTTGTATTGAGGTGTATTATGAACACAGATAGAATGATTGAATTATTGGATAATCTAGTCCCCAAAGAGGGAGTCACTCATAATGTCATTGAAAAAGTCAATTTATTTCGTGTTACCAAATCTTCTCCCAGAACGCCACAGTGTTATGAATCAAGTATTATTATACTTGCTCAAGGTCAAAAAAGAGTATTCATTGATAATGAAATCATAACCTATGATCCACTCAATTATCTTGTTTTATCCGTTCCACTTCCCTTTGAATGTGAAACTACAGCAAGTCCTGAAAAACCAATGCTTGGTTTACAAATTAAAGTGGACGCGGCAACTGTGGGGGAAATACTTCTTTCAATTGATGATAATCAACGCCATATAAAATCTATTCCCAAAGGTATTTATTCAGAAGCCCTTGACGACAAAATGACAGACGCTGTTATCAGATTATTGGAAGCACTCTCCTCTCCAAATGACAGACGTTTCTTAGGACCCAAAATTGTCAAAGAAATCATCTATAGAGTTCTTTGCGGCAAGAAGGGTGAAGCTCTTCGTGCTTTAGCCTTTAAAAATAAAAAATTTTTTCAAATTGCCCGTGTTCTGAATACCATACATGAATCGTATAGCAAGAAATTGGATTTGAATTCTCTTGCATTGGAAGCAGGGATGAGTATATCAGCCTTTCATTCAAGTTTTAAAGCCGTAACAAAATCCCCACCTCTGCAATATATAAAAAATGTAAGACTTCATAAAGCGAAATTATTAATGACCGAAGAAGGAGTCAATGCTTACAATGCCGCATACGATGTTGGGTATGAAAGCCCATCACAGTTTAACCGAGAGTATAAACGTTTATTCGGATTGCCACCTGGAAAAGATACTGTTATTGGAAAAATTGCTGAAAAGCTACAAATCTAATTTGTTTATAGATTTTTCATTGTTAAAAATGGGAGGAAGAAAGAGGAGGAAGAAAGAGGGGTCAGACGCCAAAAGGGAAAGAAAGGGAAAGGGAAGGGAGGTGGAGATAAAAGAAGGTAAGGTGCCAGGATGAGCAGGTCGAAAAAAGGAAAAGATAGGTATTGTCATTGACTACGATGCTACTTTGGAAAGTTTTCGATATTGTCCACCTAATATTATCTAATTATCTTAATAGAATAAGCATAACAATAATTGCGACAAGTAGGATATCTAGGAAAAGAGCGGTTGCCCGTCACGATTCCCCTATGACGGAGCATCGGCCAAATGAGGTGGGCAAAGAAGAAAGAACTCAACAACGCAATACTCGTGTTGCAAACAAACGTTCTCCTTTCAAAAAAGACCGAGGACGTATAAATTTGCGCTTATATCTCTTCTGTATATCCGCAATAAATGTATAAGCCCCAATGGCTGTACCTTCGGAAATATTTTTTACCCGGTAACGAAAGCCGTCACCTATTCCCAACTGCCCATGGCAATTTTTCACACTGGTTATCAACTCTTGTGATATACAAGATTTTCCATCTTTCTCAATGCCGCCGGATAGATAAACAAACTCACGATACCACGAAAGAGAATTCAGGTTTTTGCTTTTCGATAAAAGAAGAGATACAGATTCAGATCGTTGTTCTTTAATGGACTCAAAGATCACACCTAACAGTTTTCGTGAACGCCCGGGACTTCTTACCCTTAATCCCAGGCTGCTCCAGCGATAATCTTCCGGGCGTTTCACAATGTTGGCTCGTACTGGATTCAAATCAATATAGGCACTGCAAGCCAATTGCGCTTCCCCCTTATCTACAATCACTCCACGATATCGTTCACCCCACAAATAGCCTTTACGATTATGTCTCTTATTATACCAAACAGAGAAGGTTTGTTTTAACTCCTGGACAAATCTTGAAATTGAGCCCAGCCGTTTCCGCAAACGTTCCACCCCTCCATCCTTATCAGGAATAATGCTTCCAATCGATCGATATGAGCCGGGTGGGGGATCAGCATTTTTTCCAAACATCAATCGGTAACGGCGTAACAATTCTTTTTCATCAGCCCGTTTGGCCTCTAAATCCAGACCTGTCGCCAGGATATGGAAATGGTTACTCATGATACAGAAGGCATGGATGTTAACAAAAAAGCCGGAGGCAAATCGTTCAAGTAATTGCATAAAATATTCTTTCTCTTTATCATTAAACCATATATCGCAGCCCGCAGTGCGGGAGATGATATGAACGGATCCTACTTGTTCTGAAACCCAGTGTCTTTTTGTTCTTGGCATTGTTCTAATATCCTCTGGCAGAAAGGTTGCAAAACCGATGACAAAGTTTGAAAATAGGTAAAGAAAACTCAGAATAATTTAACGATGGGAGTATTGAGAAATAATCACTGTAATTCAAAAAGGTTGAAGTGTCAACGATTGTTTACAGCTTCGGTTTTTAGTGTAAACAATTGTTTACATTTGGCTACATTTAGCGACTGTCCCCTCTTTTTTCCCCAAAAATCTGAAAATTGAAACCCTTGATAATAAAGGATCTCAATTTTTGAAAAGGCTAAAAATCACCTTTTTTTTAAAAAATTTTTTTTAAAAGTGCGGAAGTTGGGCTAAAAGGTGATAAAAGGTGACATAAGGTGGTCACTTTTTGGGCACCACTATTTTTGAAAAAATGGGATTTTTAATTGTCGCCAATCAGCGTAGTTTATATTGAAACATGAAAAGAAAGGAGCAGGATTAGGAAACTGCATTCAAAATTTAAACTTTTGAACGCACCGCCCCATCTTTTCCAGGTTCTCTTTTATTATTTTCTGAATAAATTAAAAAAAATGAGATCAGAAGCATTGTATTAGTAATAAATATTTTTTTCATATTTTTCTCCAAATGTTAATATGTATTATTTCCCTTCATCCGGCCAGGCATCACCCTCATATCGGCAAACATAATCATAATATAATGTGGTATCAAAGGGCTCTTCCGGTAACGGTTTATTTATTATTGGAAATTAAAACAATTGTCAATGGTTACCTGTCCCTGATGGTTGTAAATCCCGCCTCCAAAACCGCCACTGCCACCCGTATATTTACTCTCCAATGAACCTGGAACTTTATCCTGCGTGGTAGTCACATGTATCACTGCACTCTGTAAATTCAAGTGCGATAAAAAAAATCCAATCACATATAATAACCACCATTTAGTTTTTAAAGGTTTCATTTATTACTCTCCCTTAAAAATATGGATAAATAAATTTAATTTATATGAATTCCCTTCATGATTTTCAATTATAACTATAAGATTAAAGATCCCTCCACTTCCTGGACCCGGAAACCAAAATATTTTATTGGACTGGAAATCAATTTTAAGGCCTGGAGGTAAAATAGATTTTATCATTTTTCCAATTACAGAATAACAAGCTTTGATTGATAAATGTTCCGGTATATTTATCTCTAAAGGTTTTAAAATTTCTGCCTCTATCTTATATTTTCCATCAATATCTGGATATTTAATCTTTTCAGGTCTCTCCTTTTGATATCCTTTTTTAATAATAATGGATTCTGAAAAATTGTTTATATTGAACAAATCAATCCCCTGAGCCATGGACACTTCACTTTGTGTTCCTCCAGTATTGCTATTCTGAATAGTAAAATACCGGCTACCTACACCATCTGTATTTCCAGCATCATCAGTTACAGACCAGGCTATAGTATGAACTCCATTATTATATTTGGTAGTATCCAGGTAGAAATAACCAATGGCTCCATCCATGTTGTTGTATCCAGGGAATAAGGTAGCAATATCCTCACGGTATTGGTTATACACCGGATGACCTATAGATTCACCATCTACCCATACGGAAATGGTAGAACCATCGGTAGGTATGGTATTGGGTTGAGGAGTTAAAGCCCAGCCAAAATTAATAAAGGTACTACCTGCTGCAATACCTCCCTGGGGGGGAGTATCAATAGCACCAAAAGGTTTAACCACATTGACATTATCAACTGTTATGGCTTTGGTTCCCAGCGTCACCTGGTTTCCTTCTAAATCAATAGCTTTAATAGAGAGTATGTACGTCCCATTTCCATTATTAGGTAAAAAATTGGTTAACATCATATAACCCCAACCTGCCTTGTAATTATTGGGATAGTCGGGGTAGGCCTGTTCTACATCGGGGCGTGCCCCTTCTACCAATACCGCTTCTCCAATAAAAGTAATTAGATTTCCTGCATCCAAATAGATCTTAACACTTTCGACTTCAATATCATCTAAAACCCAGCCAGTTACCGGAATACTGCTTGAAACCGTTGATCCATGAATTGGAGTGGAAAATTCTCCAAAGGGTGGAGATGTTTGCCCTGAAGAATATACATTGAGTGAAACAAAAATGGTTTGAGGAGAATTTGCTGCATTGGGATCGGAGACGGTAATCGTTCCAGTGTAAGTTCCGGCTAATAATCCAGTTGGATCAACTGTAATGGAAACAGTTCCATTTTCAATTCCGGATGACGGGGAGCAAAAAAGCCAGTTTTGATTTACTGATATTGACCAGTCCAATATGCCTTTTCCGCTATTTGTAATGAGCAATAGTTGTGAATTTGTTGTTTCTCCGGATTTATTCGAGCCGAATTGAAATTGATTACGATTTAATAAAATAACCGGAGTACCAGTTGAATTATTATTGACATTAATTTTAACCTGAACTTGTGTTGTCTGTGGAATTCCAATATCAACATCTTCATAGGCAATCGCATAAATTAGATGTTCTCCTTTGTTTACAGAATTGGAGTTCCATGTGGTTGTATAAGGCGGTGTATCATCCATTCCAATTTTGTTACTGGAATCTGTTCCATTTAAGTAAAACTCAAGTTTTTGTATTTGTTTATTATTACCATCAAAATCATCATCTGAAGCATTGGCAGAGATAGTAATAATACCATTAACCATTCCTGATTTAGGATTTGTTATAGTTACTAGCGGTGGGTTATCTCCAGTTGTACCTGGTGGTGTATAACAACCAGTATTCCGGGCATCATGCATGTACATGGGCCATTCCATTTTTGCAAGATTATATGGGGCTGATAAGTCCCAAACTTTATATACCATTTTTCCAATTTCCGGATTGATAAGGTCAATTTTATCATTTCTATAAGAATGTGCTAATAGTTCCACATCTCCATCATTATCTATATCAGCTACTGCTGGTGTTGAGAAAAAATCCCAACCACTATTTGGGATCAATTGTTTTGGAAAACCCTGAATAAGAGTACCGTCATTATTCCAGGCATAAATTATGTTTCTTTCACCGGAATTGGCCATGGAGATTACGTCAACCTTGTCATCTCCAGTAATGTCTGCCAGTAATGGCTGTGTATATGTAAACAAAAATTCATTATCCAGAATCTCCTTGGGCCATCCCTTAACAGCAGAACCGTTATGATGCCAAGCGTACATGAAACCTTTTAAAGATAAAAAAAATATTTCCAGGTCCCTGTCTCCATCAATATCACCAACTGCTGGGGTTTGTTCATTACCTTCAATCAATCCACATTGTTTTGGCCAACCAGGATATACAGATCCATCACTATTACGAATATAGAAAAAGTTTTTATGATCATCGCTTCTTATTCCATAGATAATTTCTTTACTGCCATTATCATCTACATCTGCAATAATAGGCCCAGTTAAACAGTAGACTGATTCATTCGATAGAGCAACAGGGTAACCATTATGAAGTGTTCTATCTATAAGAGTATAAGCATATAGTTTACCAGGATCAGTACCACATACAATATCAAGCTTATTATCTCCATTAATATCACCTACAGCATGATTAAAGGTATACCACTTAGAAGTACTTTCATCTAAAATAAGGGGATAACCATTAAAAAAATTCCCTGTATGGTCAAAAACATTTATTCTGGGATCAAAACTTCCGTAAATAATCTCCAAATACCCATCATTGTTAATATCAGCCAGAGTAGGATTAAATTTTCCATATTTCTGAATGTCGTAGATGGCTTTGGTCTTCCCGTAATAATCAAAAATAAACATTCGCTCACCAGAAGTAATTACAATCTCCATACCCCCGTTTTTATCTATATCAGCAATTGCTGGAGTTGAATAAGTATAATAAGGATTATTTAATGCTAGAGGCCAGCCAGGTAGGGTTTGGCCCAATGAATTCCACAAATAGAAATCTTTACCGCTACCAAGATTAAAAAAGGGCGGGCGGTTACAGAATGAACTTTCCTTTAAACCGTCATGGTCTAGATCCTCAACAGTGATTGAGGACATAGACCCTATACTATTTAATGTAATTGGCCAACCCTTTTGTATTCCATCAGGATCTTCTACATAAATTATTTTTTCGATTTTATCTACACCTGTATCAGTATTAAAAATCCGTAATCGTAAAATATAATAAGCATCTTCTTTAGGAAAATCATTTAAAGAAAAATTACCTAAAATTCCATTCTTTACCATTTTGTTATCCGATTTTATAATTGAATAATTTGAAACAATCTTGTAATTAGTATTACTATCATTATACCTAATCTTGGCATAATCCAGAACATAATTAGTGAAATTGTTTTTAACAACCGAACCATTTATATTATAAGTCTTTCCAATTTGGAGTTCCTGGTAATTTTGTATATCTAACCACAGATTATTTAGAGTTAAAAAGACAAAATCCTTATTAATAGATATATTCCCCTTCACCTCTAATTTAATAATATAGACTCCATCCGGTAATGAACTAACATCCCAGGAAGCCAAGAGACTATTCTCCACCTCGCTTAAAGAACTCCCAATACTGGTCCAATCGCTTCCTTGATCCTCACTTTTAAAATATAATTGATAATTGATAAATGTTGGTCCCATAGCAGAACCATTAATATCAATTTCTAAACCACTTACTTCTCCACATGTTTGTATACAGGCAATTGGTGGAGGGTGTGACAGGGTTATTGCAGCTTCTCCGTCTATTCTACCGATTCCTTGATCTATAACTGGGTATCCCAGATCATCTGAAGTTGTTCTTATGGTATATTTTATATCCTCTGGTAACCAATCAGGATTCTTTTCTTTTAATAAAGCAGCCAGACCAGCTACATGAGGTGTAGCCATAGAAGTACCGGACATTGAAATATGATCATTATCTACGCATTGATATTCTGACTGTGAATTTTCCCATTGAGAGGAACAGATGTCTACACCAGGTGCCACAACATCAGGTTTTAATGTGCCAATGGTTGTAGGCCCTCTAGATGAAAACCATGCAATTTCATCAATATCATTGGAAGCTCCGACAGTAATCGCTTTTCTTGCTGAACCAGGTGAAGCAATGGTTTTTTCATCAGATCCGTAATTCCCAGCAGCTACAACAACCACCACTCCCGCATCAAACGCATTATCCACAGCCTGGCATGCAGGATCATTGGGATCTCCTGGTCCGCCAAAACTTATACTGATCACATCTACTCCAGCTTTTACGGCTTCCTCTATACCGGAAATCGCATCCGATGCATAACCACTGCCTTCTGAATCCAGGACTTTATAAGCATATAAGATTGCATCTGGTGCGACTCCCCATATTTCTCCAAGTTGAGGTTCATAAATATCATTTCCATTATCTCTCTTTGCAGCTGCAATACCAGCACAATGAGTACCATGTCCATCATCATCCATGGGATCATTATCATGGTTTACAAAATCATATCCTGCTTCCACCTTATATCCAACACCAAAACCTCCACCAAAGTCATCATGTGAATAGTCAATTCCTGAATCAATAATAGCAATTCTTATTCCCTTTCCCCTTATATTTTTCTGCCAGATCTGGGGTGCTTTAATAATAGAAATTGATTCATGCAACAATTTATGGATTTCCTGGTTTGGGAAAATTTCTTTCACATAAGGTAATGATAACAAATGTTTTACTTCCTGGTATGAAATTCCCAGAGCTATCCCATTAAATACATGGAAGTATTCACCTAAAATTGGAATATAATCTTTTTTAAGATTATTTGATAAGTGCTGACAATTTTCAAATAATAGTAATTTTTTATCTAAAATTTGTTCGATCTCTCCTTTATACTTTTCATGTGCTATCTCCATATTATTTCTTTGATATTTATCTCTCAGAATAGGTTTATCTGAAAATTGAATGATATACCCATTAACCTTTTGTTTGTTTTTAAAATTGTTTACACTATTTTTCCGTGATGATGATGGATTATTTTCAACAGAAATTCCATTATTACACATTAATAATAAAAAGGTTAAAAACAACAACATGTGTGATAAAGATTTTGAATGAAAGATAGATTTTTTAATCAAAATCATTATTGTTCCTCCTACTTTAATACCAGTGCCTAAATACTCACAGGTTAAAGAATCAATCACTGTGAGAACAAGGTCACTGCCTTCGGTTTATAGATTTGGCGTCTCATAAAGCATACAGCTGCTTAGTTGGCCAGGCTTATTAAAAGGTCAAAGAACTAATAACATTTTATCTATATTTTGATTTAGATAAAAAATAAAAAATGTTGTTGGTATGTGGAAAAGTCATGGTTAACTTTTCCTAATCATGGGGAAAATCTCCGATTTTCCATGTGATTGACATTTTACATAACATGCTTTTTAACTTACACATTTAAACAACATAGGAAATTCGTTTTACCTCCTCATGCTTATTGTAATGTGATATACCTTGATTGTCAAGTAATCTATGAAATAATTATTAGAATATTTATGTTATGGTATACCATAACATAAAAATCATCCAATTTTAGAAAAATGATGAACACATTCATAAAAAAGGAGAAGTAAGCATCAAAAGCATGAAAAAGAGTATAAGGTTTTCCTATAAGTAATGCTGAGTAATCAGAATTTTTTTTATTTCTTAGTTTAAATGTTTCGATGCTGCCAGTTTTGACAGCAGATCTGTATATAGACGGGAGTTTTCCGGAGGTGGCTGTGGATACTCAATGGGCCAGATTTTAATATGTTTAAGAATATTTATGATTTCTTCTCTATCTTGAATGAATGCAATAATTTTCATGTTAGATCCGCATGTCGGACATTTAAGGGGATCAACCTCATAAATCTTATAGATCAACTGCCTCCAGGATTTTCTACAGGTTTTCTTTGAAGGGGAATCATTTATGAAATCTACAACACCATTTAACCCATCGTCTGACTCTGTTTCAATTCCCAGTTTCTTTCTTTTTCCCCTGGCAGCATTGGAATAATATCCATAATAGCATTTCATTTGGCGACTGTCCCTTCTTTTCTAAGCTTTTTTGCTCTGCTTTCCAATTTTATTAATCTTTTTCTTATAAACGCCCAAGGCAAACCTCGTGCCAATCCCTGATTTCCTGGGGAACCCATCCCATTTTTTCTTTTAATTGACAAATTCCCCTCATCAAATTATAATACGAATATGAAGGATGAAAAAGAAAAGGAAACTGGTGAAGGAATTAAAAGTTTGCATGATGAAGTCATTAAAAATTTCTTGAGCGAGAAGGAAACTGCCAAAAGCTTCTTTCAAGAATATCTTCCCCCTGTAATTACCAAAAACCTGGATTTCGATACCCTTAAAATCTACAAAGATACATTTGTTGACAAAAAACTGTCAAAATATTATTCTGATCTGCTGTATCATATCAGTCTAAACAATATGGATGCATTTATCTACTTACTGATCGAGCATAAAAGTTGGGAGGAACTTTTCACTGGATTTCAACTGCTGAAATACATGGTGAGAATATGGGAATTTTACATCAAGCAGAATAAGAAAGCTAAAATCCTACCAGTAATTATTCCTATTGTAATTTATCACGGCCCCAAAAAGTGGCAGCTTGATACGCATTTTATTTCCATGTTTAACGCTCCTGAATATGTAAAAGATTATATCCCTGATTTCAATTATAATTTGCATGATATCTCTCATTATCATGATGATGAGATAAAAGGAATTGTTTTATTAAGAATACTTTTTAAAACCTTGAAATATATTTTTGCGCCGGAGTTAAGGCACAAGCTTCGGGAGATATTGCAGTTATTCCAGGAGCTTGAAGATAAGCGTAAAGGAACCGAATACCTTGAGGTTTTGTTAAGGTACCTAACCAGTAGTGCGAGGGACTTAACAGAGGAGGAGCTCAAGGAATCGGTAACCCAAATATTAACAGAAGGAGGTGATATTATGGCCACTATAGCTGAAAGATGGGTAGAAAAAGGAAGAGAAAAAGGGAGAGAAGAAGGAATAGAAAAAGTCACCTTGGATTTTGTAAGAAACTCGTTGAAAGAAGGTCTACCGATAAAGACAATTGAGAAAATCACGGGGCTTTCGGCTGAAAAAATTAACAAGATGAAGGAAAAAATGGCACTGAGTTGAAAGAGATAGCTAAAATTGATCGAAACATTAATGTTTCACATAGTCACTTTTTAGCCATCTTTTGAGGTTTTTTGTTGTTCTTGAAACCTTCGTAAAGTTTTAAAATATTGAATATAAAAGAGTCTTCGTTTTTCGGCTGAACTTTAGGTGATTGTTCTCATCAAACAAAGGTCATTGAATTCTTTGAATCCTTGCCTGGTACTTTTTCACCACTGGCATACGTGTAACTATTGCAATTTTTTTCTTTGCTGCATGGCAGCCTTACTTATTTCTTCTATTGATCGGTTTACCGCTTTCCTATAGATGTTTTTGCCATTTGGTATAATCGAAGGGTTCTCTGAGGATAAGAGTTATAAATCTTTCTGCATCTACCTCCCCCAGAGTATCAACCAGGGTATTAAATCCTTTTATTTTCAATTCTGTATCAGTCATCATCTTCTATCCCTCCATAAAGTGAAATTAAAGATAACGGGTTAATAACCGCAATTTCTTCAAAATTTTTTAATTTTTTTATTATCCGGTCATCGGTGGTCAGGAAGTAATCGCATTTGGCGTCAACAGCACAGGCAACATGTAAAGCATCTTTACTTTTAACTCCTAGGTTCAATATATTCCTGGCCCTTTTAAGAATTGACTCTGTCTCTTCAATATCTACAACAGCATATTTTTTCCATTTTTTTGTTGAATTTTGTCTTTCTTCAAAAGGATTGACATCATTCTCGTAATCAAGGATATATGACCAGGCCAACTGGATTTCATTATTGGTGATTTTTGCCTGGATAAATATTTTTGCCTCTGATTCCAGCTTTATTTTGATCTGGCTTTGATCATCAAACGGTCTATTGAAGCAGCAATTATCTAAGTAAATCCCCATATTTATCTCTAAATCCTTTAATATATAAATATATAGCAAAACTCGAAAAAAAGCAAATTTAAGGCCAAAAAACTAACCTGACCCCCTTTTCTTTTTCTGCCTGTTGCTTGTGGAAACAGATATTCATTCCCGGGAAATTATTCACGCACTGGGGCAGCATGGACATCTTTTGAGGGATTAAAAAGATTGGTCAGTTGGACACGGTTTTTTTTGACCCTTGCCTTTTTATAGATTCTATGAATATGGTCTTTGACCGTCTGGAGTGAAATATAAAGCATATCCTCGATTTCCTTGTTGCTTCTGCCTTCACAGATCAAGGCGATTATCTCCGCTTCTCTCTTTGATATATTGTATTTTTCAAAAAGCGGTGTCATATCCACCTCTTTATCCGGCTGGAGCCTGTACTCCGGGTGATATTTAACCAGGAAATGTCTCCAGTAAAGCAGGGCCGGTAATTGACAGGCAAAATATGAAACCACGTAAAGGACGGTAAGCAACGGATGACGAGGGGAAATAAAAAATAACAAAAAATCGCAAAAAATAAATGAATAGCCCCGAATACCTTTACTGCTCCACGTTTATTCCTGTCCCTTAAATTCTTTTGAGCCAGGAATATTTGGAAGACTGCAGCCATTACCACCAGGATATCGATAACGATAAATCCCCATCCAATGGAATCGGCAACCTTTAAAAGCTGATCCTCGGGTATATTAACCAATTTGGTTATCACTGTTCCATATCCCAGGAAAAAAATTGTTTGCACCGAAAAGTAAACACGAATAATGGATTTTGGCAATTTCCTTTCCATGAGTTCCCAGAATAACTTAAGGAACATATAACCCGCAGCAATTAAAAAAGGAGTGGCGATAAAAGCAAATAAGTGGTTGGTGGTTTGAATCGTAAGGAATGGACTGGTTTGAGTCCTCAGTATTATTTGCGCCAGGATCAGACCCAATAGACCAAAAAAACCGAAGGCGTTATGGAGTATGATAAAATACAGATAGGATGTAAGGTAGTTGAGTCGGTATTTTTTATACATTCCAAAAGAGATAAGAATGGCACTCACCCCCGCCGCTATTGAAAGGACAAATATAAGAGTGAGAATGATGTAAATATTGCTCATGTTTCAGTGTATCACTTTTTTTTTATGAAGTAAACAATACGACCTGTTCCCTCCAATACAACTAAAGTAGTGTTCTTGAAAACACGACTTTGGTTGTGTTGATATTTTACCCCTTTGACCTCATAATAATTGTTCAGCCTTCAGCAGAAAGGCGAATAAAATAATAGAGGAGGTATTTTATGAAAAAAATATTGGCTACTCTTTTCTTTGTTGTTTTGATGATAATAATGTTATTAACATCATTTCACACAGATGGTGATTCATCTGCTGCAATCTTAACGAAAAAGGAACGCAACCTTTATATGGATTGCTTCGAGATTGTTTGGCGAACAGTGAACCAAAAGCATTTCGACCCCACCTTCGGCGGTGTGGATTGGAAAGCTGTTCATGACCGGTATAAACCGCTGATATCCGCTGTGACCAGCGAGAGGGAGTTTTACATTCTCATTAACAAAATGTTATTCCAGTTGAATGTATCCCACCTGGGAGTGGCACCTCCTGGTGTCGTTCAACGACTTGAACCCATTGTATTCGCTGAGGGCAGCATTGGGCTTGATGTTCGGTGGTGCTGTGGAGATGCCATTATTACCCAAGTCACTCCCGGCTCCCCTGCCCATATCGCAGGTCTGAGACCGTCCTTTCTATTAAAAACCATCGATGGCATGCCCGTTGAAACGATTGCTGAAGAGAGATTGTCACTGCTGGAACCCCCTTATAACAAACGTGCCAGCATCACAAACGAAATACTGGGCCGTATCTACGGCCCCGCCGGAACCCATGTCACTATCGTTTACCTCGATGACCGGCAAAAAAACCTTCAAAGAACAATAACCCGTAAAATGCGGGATGGTAAAGCTCACCTTGCAGATATCTTTCCTATCAGCTTCGTTCAGTTTGAGACCAAGCGTTTGGAGAACGGCATCGGTTACATCCGGTTTAACTGTTTTCACCCCATTCTCAGTCAAAAACTGATGACTGCGATTCGCTCTATGCACGACGCAGCCGGGATGATTATCGATCTGCGTGGGAATCCCGGCGGGAGCCCCATGGTAGGAAAAGTACTAGCCGAGCAACTGGTGGAGACGCGGAGGTTGTTTTATAAAATGCACTTCCGGTGCAAGACCGTCGATATATACCTGGAGCCTGGCGCCGCTGTTTATAACGGACCTGTTGCCATACTCATCGACGTTACCACAAAATCCGCCTCTGAGTTGTTTGCTGTTGCCCTCCAGGCCATTGGGCGCGGGAAAATTGTAGGCGAACGCAGTGCCGGTGCCACCCTTGCCGCAGATGGAATGAAATTGCCAAACGGTGCTCTTTTCTTATATCCGGTTTTCCAAACCACTCCTGCCAATGGAAAGAAAACCGAAGGTATCGGGGTGGAGCCGGATATTCCTGCAAAACTTGATTATGCAGCACTATTAAACGGAAGAGATTCTCAACTTGAAGCCGCCATATATTACCTCACCAAACGCCAAAGAGTCTCTTTGAGGTAAATGAGGAAAGCGTTTTGGTAGGATAACAAGATTTTTCCGCCTGGCTCCTTTTTAATGAAATAGGTGCTTTTCCCGTTTTGAAGGGGAGCCCATATAGTGAAATAGCGTTCGTCCTTCACCATTTGGATACGTTTCTTTATCAAAATTCGATGAGATAAACTGTTGCTTTTTTACCTAACACCATTTTTAATAAATTTGATTACGACTAGTGTCATATCGTCTTGATTTTCAAAGTTTTCCGCAAATTCATCACAGGTATTAAAAAGTCCTTCTGCAATTTTTTTTACATTTGTCTCCTGCCGGCAAATTTGAAGCAGCTTTTGTTTTAGTTTTTTTTGCCCCCAAATTTCATAACCTGGATTCATTCGTTCTTCGAAACCATCACTTAAAAAAATTAAAAGATCGTTATCCTTTGCCTGGATCACTCGGGTTTGAACGGGAATCTGCTCAAAAAAACCCAATGGCGGGCACCTCATTTCAAAAGCGGTCAGTTTTTTACTCTTATAATGATAAAAAAAAGGGAAAGGCATACCTGCGAAACCCAGCTCGACCTTTTTATTATTCACGTCTATTATTGCCAGTCCAAGCCCCATACCCATCCCCCGTTTGGGCATTGATCTTTTCAAAGCGATATTTAAATTTTTCATCAATTGATTGGTGGGTAACATTTGGCAGGTTGGTTGCAGAGCATTTATCAGGGCCATTTTAATCATGCCCACAACCAGTCCTGCCCCGACCCCATGTCCGGTGGCATCTCCAATGGCTACGGCATATTTTTCTTCACCTAAATCGATGAAATCATAATAATCGCCGCCCACTTCTGCGGCAGTACGCATTTTACCGATTATTTCAATTTTATCTGAAAAAATATCTTTTTTGGGCAGCATCGAGATTTGCAAGGTTCTTGCCTGTTTAAGCTCTTCGGATTTGCGCTCATTTTCCATGGTTAACCGGATATTTTTAAGATGATAAATCTCTGCCTCTTTTTGGGCGGTTTCAATTTTGTGGATAGTTTGTAAATTTAATAATTTGAATTTCGACTCTTCACTGAAAACGTGCTCTTTAAAGGCATAAAATTCTTTATAATATGCCAGTGCTTTTTTATAATCCCGGGTTTTTTCAAATAGGTCGGCCAGTAATTGATTGGCTGCACAAATTTTCGGTTTGGCATCGATTGCTTCGGATTCCGCGAGGGCTCGCTGTAGAAATTCTTTGGCTTTCTCAAATTTGTCGGTTTTTATATAGATCCTACCCATATTTACCAGGTTTGTAATGGCTGCACTGCGGTAGCCGGTTTGCTGCCTAATTTCCAGGCTTTTAAGATTATATTCAAGGGCTTTGTCATAATCACCAAAGTCTTCATAACAGGTCCCAATATCGCTAAAGGACCTGGAAATGCCTACTTTAAATTTGCTGTTTTGATTCAATTCCAGACTTTGAAAGTGATAATCGAGTGCCTTTTCATTTTGATTTATACTCTGGTAAACATTACCAATGCCACTAATAGCGCTCGCCTCTCCATGTTTGAAATCTGACTGCTCAAATAATTTCAAACTTTTTTGATAGTATTGAAGTGCTGTCTCAAATTCCTTTAAATCACTATAAGTCCCGGCCAGGCCAAGCAATGACCAGGCTTTTGTGCGTTTAAACTCCGAGTCATCTTTCTTTTCCGATTTGTCCAGTACACTCAGGCTGTCTAGAAACGATTGAACAGCTCGATCCAGATCGCCCATTGTTCTATAAATAACACCGCGATGGCTCAAAATCCGGCCCTTACCATCAGGATCATTGATTTTTGTAAATATATCCTCTGCTTCTAAGTATACTTTTAAAGCGGCTTCAAACTCGGATGAATATATGTACTGCAGGCCTTTGTTAACCAAACTGTGCCCCATACCTTTTTCATAATCGATTGATTTGGCCAAATCATATGCTTCATCAAGAAGTTTATTTGCCCGTTCGGAACCGGGACCACGCAGTTCATAAGCCAGGGTAATGAGCGCATCTACTTTTTCCCACACATTTTTGGCACTCTTTACCTTGTCTTCGAGTCTTTCGATTCCATCATCCGGTGCTGCGTAATCAATCATTCTTCATTTATCCATTTTAAAGGATGAAGAACTCGGGGCACTTAACGGTGCGGTGAAGAACAAATTGTTGCAGGGAGTACGTATTTCTATTTGCATTCCTCCGTTATTTTTAAAATATCCTAGCGGTTGACAGGGAATCCAAGATGAAGCGAATAAACAAATGGAATCAAATCGTACTATATTTTAATAGGAACATCCACAGCGGTGCCTCGAGATCAAAGTCCCTGTCGAGCCATTTCTTGAATACATCCATTTTTTTCTTTTAACACATCTAAAAAAAAATTGCAAGAAAAAAAATTTTCCAAAATTAGTTATTCCAGTAAATTCTTTATTTCTCGCCTGACCCTTTTTTATGTTAAATATTGTTTAATATTGAATGCTGGTTAATTTTTTTTTATAATAGGAATTTAAGGTGATTAAATAGAACCTAGAGGAATAAATGAAGAATTTAGCCCCCCATTTAATAAGACAAAGGTTATTAATCGAAGGATTCTACACAATTGATGTAGACAAGGCAGTTATCCATAACTACTTTAAAAAAATAACTGATTATCTAAATCTCAAAATGTATGGCAAACCAATCATCTTTTCCCCAGGTGGAGAAGGCAAAAGGGAAAATCAAGGATATGATGCGTTTGTCCCCCTAATCGATTCAGGTATTTCTGTTTATGTATGGTCAAATTCTTCTTTCTTATCTTTAATTATTTACACCTGCAAAAATTTTGATCCACATAAAGCGATGGAGTTTACAAAAGAGTATTTTAAAATAAAAGAAATTGCCTTTTTATCTTTTTAAATCTCCTGCTTATCAAAAGTTTATCAGATTTTTTCTAACTCATGACACATCCAGCCTGACAAATAGATTTAAATTCTTGATTGATTAATCGCCCGTTGGTGTAACAGTACTCCCCTCAATCATCAAGATGGACGTACGTTCTGGGGCTCTTGTGCGATGCAATACGCCTCTTGGCACCATAAATCCATGCTGTGGTGTCAATTCAACGGTTTTTTCTTCGAGATCAATATAGAGGAAACCATTGATGACATAAAAAAATTCATCTTCCTGGTCATGCTTGTGCCAATGAAACTCCCCTTGTATTACACCAAGTCGAACAACACAGTCGTTTACCTGACACAAAGTTAGATTTTGCCACTTCTCCTTGCACGCATCGATTCGCTTTGGAATATCAATGATTTGCAGGGGTGGGAATTCTACTTTTGTGCGAATGGAATACTTGGATTCAGCCGTCATGTTCAGCCCTCCTGTAACGAATAAAAAAATCGTTTTTTTTTGTATAATCAGAGAGGATATTTTAAAAGAAATATTCTAATATTTCAATAGAGTAGAGAGAATAATCTTTATTTCAAACTGGAATGCATATGGAGAAAAAAGTATCGCTGAAAAACAATAATCCCTATCCTTACGTATCAAGTATATGTATGCCATTTTGATTGTAAAAGATCATTCAGGAGGTAAGAAAAACAGATGATTATAACAACAACCCCAAACATCGAGGGAAAACAAATTAAACAATATTTCGGTGTCGTGACGGGTGAAGCCATCATGGGTGCGAACCTATTTAAAGACCTGTTTGCTGGTATCAGAGATCTCGTGGGCGGCCGATCCGCTGCCTATGAGAAAGAACTCCATAGGGCTAGAGAAGTCGCTTTCCAGGAGATGGAAGAAAAGGCCTCTTCTTTGGGAGCCAATGCAGTGGTAGGAGTAGATATCGATTATGAAGTGTTAGGGGAGCGCAATGGGATGTTGATGGTTGCAGTTAGCGGTACAGCGGTTCGAACAGCTTAAGATCATCTCAGCCAGTTCCCCTTCAATTTCAGAATAGAGAGAAATTCTGCCATCTTCTTGCAAAACATTGCCACCAAGGCCCCAAGAATTCTACTCTGGGGAGTGGCTCCACTACAAAGCACGAGAAACAGAGAAAAAATTTTTTTTTGATAAAAAAACCTTGGTGCCTTCGTGTCTTGGTGGCTAAATTTCTTTTTTGGGCAACGTTCTGGCTTGCCTGGTTTTAATGTCTATCCTCATTTCTCCCCGAAGACCTGGGCCTGGAATATGTAGAATTCCATGTCGTCGGATTCAGCGTAACTGCGGGCCGGAAGCCCGGCTTTCTGGCATAAATGGCCAAGGAACTGGTCCAGGTTCCAACCTGTCTCTGTGGCCACCTGAGGCAAAAATACGGCCTGGTAATTCCCCTTTTTGATAATCACCCCATCGGTTTCCAATCTTATTTTTTTGTAGTCATCAATGCGCTGCAAAGGGGTCATCACTGATATCTCGATATCTATATCCTTCAAATCCTCTTTTTTGACAGGAGGGAACCGGTAATCCTTGACTGCGGATTTTATGGCGTTATCCCGTACGCCCAGGTATAAAGGGGCTGTACCCACAATGGAACCGATGCAGCCCCTCAAGTGCCCGCTTTTCTTGAGGGTAACAAATACACCAGTGGTCTCCTTCACGTTATCTGAAAGCTTATATTTTTTCTCAAGACCATCCGGTTGAACGCCGTTTGAAAGGTACTCTTCCAGGGTATCCCTGGCAATAGAGAGCAGTGCCTTTTGCTCTGCTTTGTTTAAGGTTAAAGGGGATTTCATGACTTTTTTCCCTCCTTCATGTTTAGTTTTGCTGATAATAATGGATGCATAGCTGACACTTTGGCTGTAATCATTATTCCGGTCACCGGATTTGTAATAATCCACCAGTGTGGCAGTATGGTTTTTGTCTGCAAAAATTTCTATCAATACGCCCACAGGAATAAGCCCACACATGGTAATACCGGTTTTTTGACTGTAAGCATAATAGTTGTCGAAATCCAACCGAATCATGTGATTGATAATGCCCATATCAAGTTTGGTCAGGTTGGATTTTACATCTTTTTTAAAAGGATCATACCCAAAGGGTGCACCATAGTGGGTAAGGTCAGTACTGGCAACGACAAGGGTCTTTTCGTCGATATATTTTTTTATAATGGAAGCCATGGGCTTAAAATCCTTCTTCTCAAGGTAGCCCAGGAGGATAGGGATGATTTTAAATTTTTTATTTTTTATGGCTTTTTGTAAGAAGGGGAGGTGGTTTTCAATGGAATGCTCCCGCTGCATAACACTGTTACTGACCTTGAAAAATTTTTCTTTGGCCAATTTCCTGGTAACACCTGTATCCACCGGAATTTTTCCCAGGGGCGTGCTGTTGTAATCAAATGTAGAAACCGTTGCGCCGTAGAAACTGCTGCCGTGGGAAACCCCCAGGAGAATCACCCTTTCAATGGATCCCATCAGGGAGGAATTTTGTAGTTGTTTGTAGGCATTGGCAGCACATTGACCGGAATAGAAATAACCCGCATGCGGCCCAATAATCCCCACAATTTTCCCTGGAATGTCTTGCCCTTTGGCCTGGGCAAAATAGTGGTCCAACATCTCATTTAATTGCTCTGCTGAGCGGGGATACCAGCCGCCTGTGGTCAGGAAATCCCGGGTTTTAACCTCCTGGGATGGACAAAAGGAAAAAAACACCAGCGCGACAAACAGAATAATACCCCACTTTTTAATTGTCATTTTGGCCTCCTTGAATATAAGAGCCCACAGAACACACAGAAAAACACAGAAAAAATGAGGGAGATCATGACAAGAAAAGCTCTGTGTATTCGTAATTGCGTGGGCCTTTTTTTTTCACTTTTTTTCATGAAACTTCTGACCTTACCCATATATTAATCCACTCAACCCCTAATGTCAAGGGGGAAGGAAGCTTATTTTACCTCTTTTCTTTACTTTTTCTCTACCTTTTCTACCGGTACGATAATTTCAGTTTCCAACTCCTCTGGTTTTACCATCTGTGGATTATTGAGATATCTGTCATAGATCGGCCAGACGGCCTTGTACCCGTTATCGTCGATATATTTAAAGACCTTATCATAAGATTCCCCCATTTTTTCGTAAGGGCCAATATGCAAATAGACCACGGCTTTGAGGCCTTTGAATTCTATTTTATCTAACGGGGCCTGAACATTGTCATCTTTGGTGACAGGAAAACCAACAGCCCATTTTAATTCTTCCTCCTTAATCTCATTGGGATTATTGTAATAAACCCCTAGAAACGCGCCGCCAGGCATTAAACCCTGCTTAAAGAATTCATTCATAAAAACACCGATATTCTTCTCCATCTGGGAATAAGAACCTTTAAATTCCATGGATGCGTACCAGAAACCGGCAATATCCTTGATTCCCGGTGTTGGCCCTGTTTTCTGTTCCTCTGAAGATAACAGAAATCCTGTAAAAACGAAAAGGGCAGAAATTATAAATGTTAGAACTACTTTTTTCATATTGCCTCCTGAATAAAGGATAAATTTTAAGAAAACATTTTAAATATTTCAAAGAAGAATGTCAAGTGAGATAAGAGGCAGAGGGATAGAGGGGATAAGTTTTTCCAATGACTACACATAGGAAAAAGCCACATAAGAGGGAATATGATTTTAAATGTCTGAAACATGTCGTCTTTTTAAAAATTACAAAATACAAATCACAAACCACAAATTTCAAATCACAAACTAGACCTTTTAAGGCTAGAAGGAAAAAGAAAAGCTCAGTTTCAAACTGAGTACAGCAAATGCAATAGAAGCTCGGTTAAGATATTTGTATTTTTGATCATTGGAATTTGTAATTTGCTTGTAATTTGTATTTTGGGATTTGTAATTTAAAGCGTTTCACACACATGGTCAGCCATAATGGAAATAAAAATAACGACAACATGTTGGAAGATAATTTTTGGTAAGCGCTTACCTGCCAGTACTCCTAATTAAACTTTTCCGATAACTGTTTAATAACCTTTGCCAGCTCTTCTTCCAATATTATTGAAAGGGCAATAGGGACTTTACCAACTTTTTTTTCTGATAACCGTTTCTTCCGGTCAAAATTGTGGATCAGTACACTTTCCCCGGGTTTGAGGGTTTTGATTATAATTTCCATATTCAAATGGGCAAACCAGGCATCCTTCCTATCGTATTCTTCTATTTTATTGACTTTTGCCTTCAGTAGGAGGTCCGGTTCTCCTTCTAAAAATTTAGTAATTACTTTTTTAAAGGAGCTGCTTTTGGAAAGATAATCAACAACGGCATCCTGCATCATTTGTCCAGGTTTTTTTATCCAGAACTCATAAGAATAATAGTTCAACTCATAAGGTGAGAGTCGATATACCAACGGGTAATCATTGTAAACCTTATCCACTTCCACTGCTTCTACCATCAATATTTTATCTATCTTAGGCAGATTTTTCCCGGCTTCCATATGCAGTTGATAATATCGTTTAACCGGGGAAGAAATGCAACCTTGCAAAAAAATTAAAATGAAAATGAAACCGGATAAAATAAATTGTCTCATTTTTTTCTCCTTTTTTCAGCTCTTGTTCGGATGAGAATCGTTGGGTCTTCAGCCAATTCCCGGGTAAACCTGGAAATGTTTTCCATGGACTCCCGCAAACTGACCAGGGTCATATTTATCTCACCCTCCAGGTCATGAAACCTGTTCTCTATTTTTTGTATGGTGACAGTGGCCGTCTTTACAAAGGTGTCGATGTCAGCTATCAACTTCCCTGCTTCCGTCTCGGAGAATCGCTGGGAAAGCGTTTGAATAAGGGTATCTGTATGTGTCACTACTTTTTCCAGTTTTTCCGCCCGTACTTTTTCGCTAACATCAGCCAGGTATAGGGTAAATTGAGTAAGATTGACAGCCACCTGGTGCAGTTCTCGGGTTACTTTATCGATATTCTCTATGGAATTACCCAGGTTTTCCTCTCTTTTCTCCAGCAGATTGGAGATCACAGCGGTGCCTTTTTCCAGGTTTTTAATTAAAAGCGAGATTTTTTGGCGGTTTTCAGGGTTCAGCATATCATTAATGGCCTCCACGACAGAATCCACGTTCAAAACAATATCTTCTGCTTTTTCTCCCAGTCCTTTTTTTGTTAATATTCTGCCTCCGGGTTCCAGGTTTTCAGCTTCGGTTTTCCCGCCGGATATTTCAACAAACCGTAACCCTGTAATACCAACATATTGCAATCGGGCCCTCATATCCTTTTTAACAGGAAATCCTTTCTTTATTTTGATATAAAGAAGAATAGAGCGTAAATCATCGGGATTCACAGTGATACGGATCACATGACCGATCTTAACCCCCTGGTATTTGACATCCGCTCCTTCACTCACGCCGTTTACTGACATGTCCCTAAAATCAACGTAATAAATATCCCCTTCGGTTTTTAATTTTGGAATGATGAATATGCCAGTAATGACCGCCAATAAAATTAGCGAAGCCGCTAAAAAAACACCCAGCCTTAATTTTTGTTCCTTTGTAATCATCGTTTAATCCTTCATAAAAAAAGTATCTATAAATGGATCTTTCAAGGTAAATATATTTTTGTATTCTCCAAAATAATGCAGACTGCCATCTTTCAATACCAGGGCTTTGTCTGAAATTTTTTCAATGGATCGCAGCTCATGGGTTACAACCACAAAGGTGATACCGAAATGATCCCGCAGATTTCGCATCAGGTCATCCAGGCCGGCAGCAGTAATAGGATCGAGCCCGGAGGAAGGTTCATCACAAAATATAACATCCGGGTCCAATATCATTGCCCGTGCAAGAGCCCCCCGCTTCCGCATCCCACCGGAAAGCTCCGAAGGGTATTTATCCATGCTATCCCCAAGCCCGACCTGGGAAAGTCTCGAAACCACCATCTCCCTTTCAATCTCCGCTGGCAGTTCTGGGTACTGCATTTTTATAGGAAGTGCTGCATTCTCATAAAGGGTCAGGGAGTTTAACAACGCACTGTTCTGGTAAAGAACACCAATCTTTTTATAAAGAGTTTGCAAAGAGACCTCTGAAAAGAAATCTATTTTTTCCCCGAAGAAAGTGACCTGGCCGGAGAGAGGTGGGAGCAGGCCGATCAGGGTTTTGAGAATGGTGGTTTTCCCGCACCCGCTTTTGCCCAGGATAACGGTTATTTCTCCTTCATTGATAATAAAATCCAATTGCTTCAGGATAACCTGATCGCCGTATCCCACATCCAGTTTTTCAACCTGTATGATTTCGTTCATCTTTCTTTTTATTTACATTACTATTAATAGAGAATCAAAGCAAAGATACAATCAACGATAATGATTAAAGAGATGGAGAGCACCACAGATTCAGTGGTGGCGATCCCAACACCTACAGCGCCCCGTTTCACAGAGAATCCTTTATATCCGCTGCTAATCACAATAATCCATCCAAAAACCAGGGTTTTACCCTGGCCAATCAGGAAGTCTGTTAAATCCACAGCTTCCAGCATCTGATCATAAAAAGTAACCGCTGGAATACCTAAAAAGAATTTGCCCACCAAAAGGCCGCCGAAAATCCCAATAAAATCAGCAATGGCCACCAACAAGGGGATGGTCATTGAAATGGCGATTAATCGAGGAACCATTAAAAATTTCTCAGGAACAATTCCCATGGTTTTAAGGGCATCTGTCTCTTCCAGTACTTTCATAGAGGAGATTTCAGCAGTAATAGAGGCGCCTATTTTACCGGCCAGGATAATGCCTGTCATCAGTGGCACCAATTCCCGTATCATGCCAAATCCCACAAGGTTTGCCAGGTAGATATCCGCACCGAAACTACGCAGTTGTTCCGCTGAAGTAACAGCAATCGTTACCCCCACCAAAAAGGAAATCAAAGACACAATAGGATAAGATTTGTAAGCCATAAAAAAGAGCTGGTTCCATATTTCGCCGGGATAAATCCCACGGCGTTTTAAGACGTATTGGATGATGTAGTAGATCTCATCTGCCAGAAGTACAAGAAATGCCTTAGAATTTTTCAAGAAGGCTAAAAATCTGGTTCCCAGTGTTTCAATCCCCAGTCCCATAGAGTGTTTGAAACGGGTGATTCCCCTCCTGAGAGTTTTTTCATGGCCTTTTACTTCTCCATTTCCAGCCTTCTCAACCGGCGTAAACATGGAGAACACTTTTTCAAATTCCGGTTTTAAATTCCTGAGAGAGACATTTTTATAGTTCCTTTTAAGGTAATTGATGAAAGCGATTCCTGAGGAATCGAATGCCCTAGTATTTTTTAAATCGATCTCAATGGGTTGGTCTTTTGCCAGTCGTTTTATTTCGTTTGCGACGCCTGGCACCTTATCTATTGAAAATTTTTCTGGCAAAACAATGCTTTTTTTATTTTCCTGCATAAAATGTCCCTATAAATTCAGCTTTAGTTTTAGCATATTGGCAATAGAAAATCAATTGTTGACAAATAAAAAAAACATATATTATTCTAGGCACATCATTTTCATACTCTTTCGTTTTGCTGAAAGGCAAAATGGGAAATCACTATTTCAATGGCCTTTTGAAAGGCTGTAATTAAAGGATAATGCTCTCTTGCCAGTATCGGATCAATGGAATACAACATCATATAGTAGTTTTTCATAATTGGAACCTGTTTTGCCTCCAATAAACGGATAGTTTCGAGATAATTCTTATAAAAAGCCGTTTTTATCAACTTGCAGGTGACAAGCTGCGGCTGGTTGTTCTTATTCAAAACAGCGGAAAAGCCAAAAAGCCTGCAAATAAGGGGTCTCAGCTTGTATACCATGCATCGGCCAACATCTCTGTCATACCCGGAAAATTTTAGCAATATGCAATTCCTTTCGTTCTTGGTTTGGTCCTCTTTTAGTTTTATTAACCAATGCTGACACATTTTTTTTTTGAAAAACCAATAGGCTGCAGGTAGTAATTCCAATATAGTCGTATTAACACGGGGGTTCCAGCAGCATCGACTGCAAGGACGAAGACATCGCAGCCCACTCTCTTTCTTAAATTGATGGACTACTGCATCAACGATACAATATATTCTGGTTACATCATTGATCTTTTCCTCAAGCCGCATGGATGTTTCTCTCCATTTTGGTCAGGATATTATTATTACCAGTGGGTGGTATGCGTTTATTTGTAATCCACAACTCACACTCCAACCACCTGAAATAATTTAACTTATTTACATTAAACCAATATTAAAGCAGCATTAAAAAATTTTAATCTTGACAACTGCCCTATAGAAAATAGTTGACTTTTTATGGAACTAAGTTTATATTTAATCATTTGAGAATTGAATAGACTTATTGAGCTGCTTATGTTTAAACAGCCAGAAGTGATAAAATGAGAATTTTAATTGCCGAAGATGACAAACAAGTGGCAGGTTTTTTGAAAAAGGGCCTTAAGGAAGAACAATACGCCGTTGATGTGTGTTACGACGGGGAAGAGGCACTGTTCCAGACCCAGGTGAATGACTATGATCTGATTATCCTGGATGTGATGCTGCCGAAAAAGAATGGTTATGTGGTTTGTAAAGATATCCGAGAAGAAGGGAATCTCACTCCTATCCTGATGTTGACGGTCAGGGACCAGTTGGAGGACAAAGTAAGAGGACTTCAGGAAGGTGCTGATGACTACCTTACCAAACCCTTTGCGTTTGAGGAATTACTGGCCAGGATAAAAGCTCTTCTTAGACGAACCCAGGATTACAAGACCAAAACCCTGAAGGTGGGGGACCTGGAACTGGACCCGGTATCCAGGAAAGTGAGTCGAGAAGGAAAAATCATTACCCTTACTGGCAAGGAATACGCGCTGCTGGAATACCTGATGCGCAATAAAGGGCGAATTATTACCCAATCCATGATTATCGACCATGTATGGGATATGAATTACGATGGCTTAAGCAATGTAGTGAATGTCTATATTAATCACTTAAGGGAAAAAATCGACAAGGAGTTTTCCCGGAAATATATTCACACCCTCCGGGGCTCCGGATATAAAATTGATGAAGAGACTGAAGTTTAGGTCCATCCGAGCACGCTTAACCCTTTGGTACGCACTGGTGTTGGGGTTTGTTTTCCTGGTTTCGGATATCATCCTTTACCAGAGTTTTAAAATGAGTCTTACCGATACCATTGATAATACGCTTCAAGCCGCTGCTGAAGAAGTGGAGGATTCCATTTTTAAAGCCCCCCCTGAGAAATGGAATACCACCATAAAACAGGTGGAACGCGGATTTATGGTGAATCGTATGTTTATTCAACTGGTGGAAGTTTCTTCGACTTCTACAGAAATAGTGGAAAGTTTTCATATCCTGGCCAGGTCCGGGGTGCTGTCCGGGAATATTTCCCAGAGAGAGATATGGGAAAACCTTTCCCATCAATTCCCGGAAACACCGGTGTACATGAATGTTATTGAAGAAAGTCCCTCTACTCACCCGCTGCGAATCATCCTGTATCCAGTGCAGCAAGATGAAAATAAAGGTTACTTGATCCAGGTAGGCACCTCCTTGAAAAAGATGTTTCATACATTAAGAAATTTTCTGATTATTTTGATCGTATCCGGGCCTCTGCTGCTGTTGGTTTCTGTTTTCGGGGGACACCTTATTCTTAAAAAAGCATTGGTGCCAGTAAAATCTGTGGTGCAAACCGCCCGAAAAATTTCCACCGAAGACCTTAGCCTCCGAATTGAATCCAAGAATCGGAAGGATGAAATCGGGGAGTTGATTACCACCTTTAACCAGATGATTTCACGATTGGAACGGTCGGTGGCCCAGATCAAACAATTTTCCAGTGACGCTTCCCATGACCTGAAAACTCCTTTAACCGTCATTCGCGGGGAGATCGATATTGCCCTCCGAAAGGAGCGTGTTTCAAAGGAATATATTAAAACATTAACCACAGTGCAGGCGGAAGCCCAAAAGCTGGAACGGGTCATTGACAACCTTCTGTTTCTTTCCCGCATTGACGACCGTGAATACCGATTATCTTTTCAAAAGATACAACTGGATGAAATTCTTCTGAATATGTTTGAAAATGCCCAGCAGTTGGCAGCTAAAAAAAACATTATTTGTGTTATCAAAAAGATGGATTCGGTGTTTATCAAGGGCGACTCTATCCTATTAAATCGGCTGATAATGAATCTCCTGGACAACGCTATCAAATATACACCTTCCCGGGGACGGGTAGATGTTTCTCTGGAAAAGAACCATGAGACCGTACGTCTCACGGTTCAGGATACGGGCATTGGGATGCCCAGAGAATCTTTGCCCTTTATTTTTGATCGGTTTTACCGGGTGGATCCATCCCGCAGCCACCGAAGTGAAGGATCGGGCTTGGGGCTTTCCATCGTGAAAAAGATCACTGAGATTCATCAAGCCCACATTAACATCCATAGTGAATTGAATCGGGGCACCACAGTAAAAGTCCTTTTTCCAACCCACGTATAAAATTAAACTATTAACTTTAGAATCCACCATTCACCACCAATAAAAAAATTTAATTTCAAATATTAAAAAATTTTAATACTATGTTAATGTTGATTTAATCTCCTTCCACTATACTATCACTTTATATTTTACATTTTAAATTTTAAATATTTTTTTATAGGAGGATTCATAAAAAACATATGGTATGGTGTCTGCATCATATCAGATTATAAAGGAGTTACTATGAAAAGGAAACAGAATGAGAATAAACGACCCGGAGACAGAATTGAAAAAAGGTTGAGCAAAAAAATGATAATTTCAAGAAACCCAAGAAAAAAAATCCATGTCCAGGATTTTCAAGAAGTGGTGAAAACGCGGGCCTATGACATTTACCTGGAGCGAGTTCAACGCAGTCTGTCAGGCGATGACCTTTCCGATTGGTTTCAGGCTGAAGAGGAATTGAGGCACTCCAATACGTTGGGGTAGAGATTAGAATCCAGTGAATTTTATGCATCCATCAGGTGATTCAGAAATCCAAGAATAGAGGAACACATAAAATGCAGCGAATAATCGTTATACCGATAATAGTGGTGGCTCTTCTTTTGGGAGCCTGCGGCAAAAGTCCAACAGATTACAATGTGGTATTGATTAGCCTGGATACCACCCGCAGTGACTACGTGGATACAGGGGGGGGTGCAAAAGCCTTTACCCCTGAGTTAAAGCGGTTCTCCAGGAAATCCATCGTCTTTGAACGGGCGTATTGTACCATTCCTCAAACGCTGCCTTCTCATCTCTCCATTTTAACGTCCTACTTTCCCCAGGAATGCGGGGTATACAGTAATCAATATCAATACGACCACCGGTTTAAAATGCTCCAGCAAGTACTAAAAGAAAAGAGATATATTACTGCAGGTGTCATCTCCCTGGGCACATTATCCAGTAGTACAGGTATTGCAGAAGGGTTTGACCATTTTTTGGAAAATTTGAACGAAGATACGGTTTTTTTCACCCCTGCTGAACGCGTGACGCATGAAGGTTTACAGTTGTTAGACAAAATAAAAAAAGAAAAGTTTTTCCTTTTCCTTCATTATTCTGATCCCCATTCGCCCTATGCCCCTCCGCGAGTCAACGGGTGCTTTAAAATCGAGGTGGATGGGAAACCCGAAGTTCAATTCAACTCCCATCAAGGCGCGATCCTGAGAAAACATATCCAGCTAGCCAAAGGAACCCACCAAATCCATTTTAAAGTTGAAAACCATTCAGAAGACTTCGAGGCTTTTGTCATCCGGAGATTGGCGTTCAGTAAAAATTGTTCAACGGAATTCCAGAACATCGAGTATTCCAAAACCCATTACAATGGGGCCCACGTGTTAAAAGGCAAGGAAGGAATGATTCGCATCCACTGCAGCGATAAGGGATTTGTGAAAATATTCCAGGTGATCCCACTTTTAACATGGAAAGCGGCCATCAAGTACTACCGACTGGAAGTGGAGTATATGGATCGGTTTGTGGGAAAATTCATTGAAAAACTGGAAAAGGAAAAATTACTGGATAAAACCATTGTGGTTATTACCGGAGATCACGGCGAGGGATTGGGAGAACGGGAACGCTACTTTGGCCATGTCAGGTATTTAAACCGGCAATTCATCGAAGTTCCACTGATCATGCATCTACCAGGAATAAAAGCCAAACGGATAACCATGCCTGTGTCTCTTATCGGTATTTCTCCGACACTCCTGGAATTGATGGGAATCCAGGATCACGGTTTTAATTACCAACACAGTCTCCTTCCCGTTATCACCTCTCAAAATGGTCGAAACGCATCCAAAAGAACTGTTTATTCCTTTGCTTTCAGCCCATCTGCCGCAGAGGATAAACACTGTGTCATTCGATGGCCTTATCAGTGTATTTTTGTTAAAGATATTACCGGTACCACCACCAGCGAAACGTATAATTTACTTCTTTCCCAATCCTTCAGGAAACTGGATGAATTTTCTCCAGATGTATTGATGCGCCATTCGAGAAAGGACTATCTCGCACTTTGGCGGGCCTCTCGCCAGATCAATGGCGCGTTGGGAAAACAAAATATTGCCAGACTTAAAATAAAATCTCATGAAGGGGAAATAGAGAAACTCAAAACCATGGGATATCTCCATTAACATTAACGAACCGAGCTTGTGGGATAGAGAACTTATGAAAGATAGAATGAAGTTAGAAAAAAAAGATTGAAGAAAGGAGGATAAATACTAATGATTGAAACAACCATAGGATCAAGATCCAGCGCCCTTATCTTGAAAAGGAGAAAATTTTTTAATTGGGATATATGGGAACCCGTCGTGAAGATTTTGGTTTTACTCTTTGCATTGGGGGTGATTTATATTGCTTTGGAGCGGAACATCCTGTTTAATTGGGATTTGCATCGAATGCTAAAATTGAGAAGTCCCTTTTTCAGACACCTGTTCATCATCAACAGTCTTATTTTCATTGCTGCACTTGTTTTACGGACCTTTTTATGGTTCCGATATCGACCCTATGATTCCAGTAAAGTTGAATCCTGGCCAGAGGTGACTGTATTGGTCCCTGCCTATAACGAAGGTGAGACGGTATACACCACCATCTGTTCCATTGCAGAAAGTAATTATCCCGCTGGTCAATTAAACATCATTGTCGTGGATGATGGCTCCAAAGACGATACCTACATGTATATGCTTAAAGCCAAAAACCAATACCCGGAAATGGTTGAATTAATAAAATTTGAAAAAAACCAGGGCAAACGACAGGGCATTTATCAAGGATTTAAAAGAAGCACATCTCCCTTTATCATTACTGTTGATTCCGATACCCGGCTGGAATCCAACTCTATTAAAGAATTGATTACCCCTCTGATCCTGAATCCCAAACTTGGAGCAGTGACTGGCCGGATCAAGATATGGAACAGTGACGCCAATATGTTGACCAAAATGTTGAAAGCCAATTTTGCCATGGCCTTTGATTTTACCCGTGCCATTCAATCCATCTTTTCCAATGTGTTTTGTACCTCGGGAGCGTTCTCCGCTTACAGGAGTTCGGTGCTTCACCAGGTGATGGATAGATGGTTAGGTCAGACCTTTTTAAAATGTCGATGTACCTATGGAGAGGACAGGAGTTTGACCAATCATATCCTGAGGATCGGATATAGGACTGCCTTCCAACGAACCGCTATTGCGTTTACAAAGGTGCCGGAAAAACTGTACAACATACTCAAAATGATGACCCGATGGGCCAGGAGCAATATACGGGAGAGTATTGTCTTTTCAAAATTTATGTTTAACCGCAGTCGAAAAGGAAATTACTTTCTCCCCGCTATGGAATTCCTATTTACCATCGGAATTATGTTTATTCATATTATCATGTTTTATTTTTTTCTTTTCTCCGGGTTCATCAACGGGGATTTTATGCTAAGAACGTTTGCCTATACGGTATTGTTTGGCTTTTTCTATATGCTCTACTACATTCGCATTGAAGGAGCCAAAGATTTTCCGTATATTGTGATGTTTTCGATGTTCAGTAGTCTTTTTATGGTGTGGATTTTTACAACAGCGGGTTTTACCCTTACCAAAAAAGGTTGGTCCACCCGTTGAGATATAGAAAATCCAATGGGATTTGATTTTTATTCGTGGGTCGTGATTCCCCTGCTCATATTCCTGGCCCGGGTTACGGATGTAAGCTTAGGAACCTTGCGCTTTATCTTCATTGCCAAAGGGTACCGAAAACTGGCACCTCTTTTGGGCTTCGTAGAAGTGTTAATCTGGGTATTGGCGGTGCGGGAAGTGTTGATGAATTTGAGAAATATAGCCTGTTTCCTGGCTTATGGCGGCGGCTTTGCCATGGGCAATTACATCGGCATGTGGCTGGAAGAAAAACTCTCCATCGGAATGGTGTTGGTCAGGACCGTTCTAAAAACAGATGCCAGGCAATTAATGGATTTCATGAAAATAAATAATTATGGGTATACCCTTGTGAATGGTGAAGGCAGCAGGGGCGAAGTAAAGATCCTATTTGCCATTGTTCACCGCAAAAACCTTGAACACATATTAAATGCTATTTCCACCTATAATCCCCTTGCTTTTTACTCAGTGGAAAATATCAAATCGGTAAAAGAAGGGGTATTTCCAATGGCTGAAAAAACAGTATTTTCAACTTTATTTAGGAAACACCGCAAGTCAAAATAGGAGATACAAACAAAAAATAAATCAAGGTGTCTCGGCTGGCTCTCAAAGGTAAAAAATGCTATAATTAAAATGTGAATATAAATATGAAGATTATTGGAGAAAAAAATGGGTGATTTAGAAGAAAAGTCAAATGGTGCGGAAGCGGCGGAAGATGTCATGGAACTCATTGACGGCGCTTCGGGTGAGGTGCAGGAAGTTTCGAAAGAACTTCAGCCGCACCGGGAAATCATCCTGGATACCTCCAGTACCCTTGAAGAGCGATTGGAAACGTACGAAGACATTATTGATTCCCAGGTGGGAGACACCACGTTGATGCGTGCCCGTAATATTGAGCGGGAAGTGGGCCTTCGGCAGTTATTTTTAAAATTTGAAGGGAGCAATCCCAGTGGTACCCAGAAGGACAGGATAGCCTTTGACCAGGCCATGGATGCCTTGCGGCGAGGATTTGAAGCCATGACCGTCGCCACCTGCGGCAATTATGGGGTTGCCATTGCATTAGCAGCCTCTTTGGCAGGCCTGCATTGCTACATCTACATCCCTCAAGACTACCACACCACCCGGATTAAAGAGATGACCGACCTGGGAGCAGAAATACGGCGCATCCAGGGCGATTATGAAACCGCCGTGGAAGTCTCCGGGGAATTTGCTGAAAAAGAAGAAGTTTATGATGCCAATCCAGGGGGTTCCAATACTGCACTCCAATTGAAAAGTTACGGTCAGATTTCCTATGAGATTTATGATGAATTGCGGGATGCCCCCTTTGCCGTGGCTGCTCCCGTTTCCAATGGAACCACATTGGGTGGCATTTACAAAGGGTTCCTCAGCCTTTACCGCCGGGGCAAAACTTCCCACATGCCCCGGGTAGTGGCCGGTTCTTCCTTCATGAAAAACCCCATCGTGTATGCTTATTTAAACAAACTTGAAACCTGCGGTAACCTGGAAGCAACTAAAATCAAGGAAACCAAAATCAATGAGCCATTGATCAACTGGCACTCCATTGACGGGGACCATGTATTGGAAGCCATTCGAGAAACCGATGGCTGGGCTGCATATGCATCAGATAAAAAAATGATGGCGTTTGCCAAACTCATCCGGGAACGGGAAGGTCTGAGTGTGGTCCCTGCATCTACCGCCGGACTGATTGCTTTGGTGGAAAAACATAAAAAAGAACCACAGCCCCACGATCGCTATGTGATTATTCTAACCGGAAGGAAATCATGACCATGGATAAAAAAAATCCCCAATTGCCCGAAGGAATCGCCATTCTATATTGTGAAGGGGCATTCAATACCACTTATGGGAAAACAGCGCATGGATTGATACGGTTTACCCAACGTTACCAGGTGATTTCAGTTGTGGATTCAAAATATGCAGGACAAGATGCCGGTGAAGTCCTGGATAGGAAATCCAAAAACATTCCTGTAATGGGATCTGTCCATGAAGCGGTGGAAGCGGCTAGGGCAGCGGAAACCCCTGCGACTCATTTAGTGGTGGGCATTGCCCCGGATGGCGGGCGCCTCAGTCCCCAGGCGCGGCAAGATGTCTTAAGCGCCATTCAACTGGAACTGAACATTGATTGTGGTCTCCACCAATTCCTGACCAAAGACCCGGAAATGAAAAGGACAGCAGAACAATATAACGTCCATTTACGCGATATTCGCAAACCACCCCCTCGGGATAAACTTCACTTCTTTTCCGGGAAAATCGAAGAGGTAAAAGCATTAAAAATCGCTGTTTTGGGAACAGACTCTGCCATTGGTAAACGCACCACAGCCTGGCGAATGGTCCAGGGCCTGGAAGACGCCGGGTACCGGGCTGAAATGATCGGTACCGGTCAAACCGCCTGGATGCAAGGAGCCAAATATTGTATCATCATGGACTCCCTGGTGAACGATTTTGTTTCCGGGGAGATTGAGCATGCGGTATGGAGTGCCTGGAATGACACTCAACCCGATGTGATAGTGATCGAAGGCCAGGGCAGTTTAATGAATCCAGCCTATCCTGGTGGATTTGAGATATTGGCGGCGGGTCGGCCGGATGTAATAATACTGCAGCATGCGCCTATGCGAAAAGAATATGACGGCTTCCCCGGATATCGCCTCCACCCCCTGGGACAACAAATTGAGGTAGTGGAAATGCTTTCGGGAAAACCCGTGGCAGCGATTACCATCAATCATGAGGACATCCCAAGGGAAAAGATTCCTGTGGTATGTGATGCGCTGCAGCAGGTCACCGGCCTGCCCACTGTGGATGTGCTCTACAACGGCGCCAATCAATTGGTGGAGGCCCTAAAACCATACCTGGAGAAAAGACAATGATCGATAATACTACAAAAGGGATAGATGTACTAAAGGTGTTTGACCGCCTGGAAGTAGGCCCCATCACACTGGAAACCAGGCGCTTAACAGCCCCTTATCGTTTGATCTACCAGGGAAAGGAAGAAACCACTGAGTTCATCTACAAGTTTGAGGAAGATGTGTTTGATCCTGCTGACCCGGTTGTTCGGAACCTGGCAGATATAATGGCCGTGCAGGTGGCACTTAACTATGGACTCTTTTGCCATCACATCGTGTTTCACGGTACTTTTGACGACACTGACCAGCGGTTTATCCGGGATATGTCAGAAAATACCGCCAGGGAAATTTATGTCAAGAAATTCCTGGAACCGAACCCGTTCCTGGTGGGGGAGGCGGCTCAACTGAAGGTAACCCCCATCAAACAGGCGCGTTACTGCAGCGCAGAATTGCAATTTCCCGGTATGTTGAAAAAAAAGGAGCAGCCCCTCTGGCAGCTCTGGTCCACCAGCCGTGAACGGCATGCCATTCTTTCCAGCGGTGGTAAAGACAGCCTGTTGAGTTTTGGTCTGCTGGATGAGATGGGTTATGAAGCTCATCCTATTTTTGTGAATGAATCGGGCCGGCACTGGTTTACCGCCCTTAATGCTTACAACCATTTTAAAGCTCATATCCCTAACACGGCTCGGGTATGGACCAATTCGGACCGGGTATTTGCGTGGATGCTGCGTCATATGCCTTTTATACGCCAGGATTTTTCCCGGGTTCGTTCGGACGAGTATCCCATTCGGTTGTGGACTGTGGCAGTGTTTTTGTTTGGTGCGCTGCCGCTGCTGCGGAAACGTAAAATCGCCCGCCTCATCATTGGTGATGAATTCGATACCACAGCCCGGATGTCTTATAAAGGTATCACCCATTATAACGGTCTTTACGACCAAAGTCGCTATTTTGATAATGCCCTGTCCCGGTATTTTCTCAGGAAAGGGTGGAGCATCAGCCAATTTTCGATTATTCGTCCGCTGTCGGAATTATTGATTGAAAAAATCCTGGCCAAACGTTACCCCCGTTTGCAGGAGCACCAGGTATCCTGTCATGCAGCTCATAAAGAAGACAACCGTATTCATCCCTGTGGGCAGTGTGAGAAGTGTCGACGCATCGTAGGTATGCTTAAAGCCCTGGACGCTAACCCCACTCGCTGCGGGTATACGGAGGAGGGAATTCAAGATTGCCTGAAACAGGTGGTCTCGAAAGGTGTCCACCAGGAATCCGTTGGCGCCCGCCACCTTGTGTTTATGCTGGCTGAGAAACAACTGATCCACTTACCCTATTCAACCAGGAAAAAATTAAAACCTCACCCGGAAATTTTGAAAATACGATTTGATCCGGAGCGGTCTCCGATTGAAGGCATCCCGGTGGACATGCGCACCTCCCTTTACCGTACGTTTCTCCAGTATGCTGATGGTGCACTGGAGCGGGTGGGTCATGAATGGAAGGCATTCGAACCCCTTTCCTCCCCTTCCCTTCATAAGCCTTATACCTTTGAACTGCCCCCTACCCCCCGGGTCAGGGTGTCCGTTCCTCCCACCAGTGAATATGAAAAAAGCTTTATTTGGGGTGAGTTAACCTGGCCAGAAACCCAAAAACGTTTACAAGAGGTTGATATAGCATTACTACCCGTGGGTTCGATTGAACAGCACGGCCCGCATCTGCCATTGGATACAGATGCCTTTGATGCTGATTACCTGGCCTACCAGGTAGCCCTTTCATGCAGCAGCCCCAAACCCTTTGTCTTACCTTTAATCTCTTACGGCATGTCCTATGAACACGAAGAGTTTAAGGGAACAATTAGTATCACCAATGACACCCTTTCCCGGCTGGTATACGACATTGGAAGCAGTATAGCCCACAATGGTATCAACAAATTGGTAATTATCAACGGTAATGGCGGCAATACCCCGGCGTTGAACTATGCTGCCCAGATGATCAACCGGAACGCCAAAATTTTTGTTTGTGTGGACTCTGGGGAAACCAGCGACGTCGATATCTATAAATTCATCGATACCCCCAATGATGTCCATGCTGGCGAAATCGAAACCAGTACGTCCCTGGCCATCCGACCTCATCTGGTAAAAATGGAGGAAGCTCCCAATTCGGTTCCTCAATTCTCCAGTCGTTACCTTAACTTTACCTCCAAGCGATGGGTCTCATGGTATGGCTATACCCAAAACGTTTCTTCAGACGGTGTATTGGGTGACGCTACCAAAGCCACTGCTGAAAAGGGACGAAAAATATGGAAGATCATGATTGCCCACCTGGTGGCACTGGTGGAAGACCTAAAATCCATGACCCTGGAAGAAATTTATCATAGAAAGTACTAGGAAAATGAAAATAACACATATCGAAGCGTGGGAAGTCAAGATGCGGCTGCGGGAGCCCTATACCATCGCTTATGAAACCATATCATCGACAGGTAATGTTTTTCTTCGTATTGAGACTGACAAAGGAATCACAGGTTACGGTTGTGCAGCCCCGGACCTGCAAATCACTGGCGAAACCACTGAATCCGTTCTTAAAGCATGTGAGGCAATCGTAAAACCCACTTTAAAGGGAGTCGACCCGCTGAGGATTGCTTTTCAAATGTCAAAAATTCAAAAACCGCTTAAAACCAGGCCTTCAGCCAGGGCACTGGTGGACATAGCACTTTACGACATACTGGGAAAAACAGCCGGTTTGCCAGTCTATAAGCTCCTGGGAGGGTTTCGCACCAGTATAAAGACCTGTATTACCATTGGCATTTTATCGGTAAAGGAGACCGTACAAAAAGCCGAAGAATTTATTAAACAGGGATTTAAGTCGCTGAAAATCAAAGGGGGACGCGACGTAGAAGCAGATATCGAACGGCTCATCAAAGTGCGGGAAGCGGTAGGGAAAGCCATTGAAATCCGTTTTGATGCCAACCAGGGCTATACCCTGGAAGATTCCCTCCATTTCTTTACTGCCACCCGCTCCGTCAAAGTGGAATTGATAGAGCAGCCCACACCCAGGGGAAAACCTGACCTGCTGGGTCGAGTCACCCAAAATGTTCCCATCCCGATTATGGCGGATGAAAGCCTGATGAACCTACGGGATGCATTTCGTTTGGCGCGGAGAGAATTGGTTGATATGGTCAATATAAAATTAATGAAATGCGGTGGTATATCTGAGGCTCTCCATATCAATGCCGTGGCCCGCGCTGCCAACCTGGAAGTCATGGTGGGCTGCATGGATGAAGCTGCACTGGGTATTGCTGCTGGACTCCATTTTGCCCTGGCAAGACCGAATGTGCTCTATGCTGATCTGGACGGCCACCTGGATTTAATCGATGATCCCTCAGCCGGAACCGTGATTCTCAAAAACGGAATTCTATATCCCAAACCCTTTCCAGGCCTGGGCTTTGAATAATTGTTTGGCTGATTGTAATCTTCAAGTTAACCGCGAAGACACGCGAAGAGACGCGAAGGAAAAATAAACACAAGTTAAATCTTTTAAATTTGATGCCTTTCCCGGCATCAAAAATGATGTATAAGTATAGTAGCAAAAGTGAGATTAAATATTTTAAGAATTTTGCCCCAAAATATTAACTCGTGCTTCGTAGCGAGGCTACTTCGCAGAGTAGCATTTTTTTAAGTCACAAATTGATAAAGTTAATTTTTTACGCTGTAAAAATTAAAAATATTAAGGTCGTTGTGAGGGGTGGTGTGGATTCAACCCTTCCGTTTGGCACTCAGGGTCTGTTAGCCTATCTTTGACCCGGCGAAATCGCACATATCCAATAATGCCAACAAGCAATCCAAGTGGAATAAGCAGGATACCAAGAATAAGCAAAAGGGGCTCTTTGCCCAGCAGCTTTATAGCTGTTCCCCCTGCCACCACCACCATAATCGCTGTCCGAATGTATGCCAGGAATGTACGTTCATTAGCCAGCGCTGTTCTTTCTCTAGCCAGATCGTTTCTTGTCTCTATATTATCTGGTTTTACATCCAATTGTATTATCCTCCTTTCTAATCCCAACAATTAATATAAGAGATTCGTATTTCTTCAACAACACTCCCTTTATATCACAAACCAAAAAATTATACAAGAATTGAAAGGGTAACTATTCAGTTTTTGCAAGTAAAATGCAGTTCATGATTGAACGAGCCTCAGGGAGGTGGCGCCTGTTCCTAAGGACACCGGACGGGCGAGTGAAACATGAACTGCATGGTACATTTTTCTAAAACTGAATAGTTGCTTGAAAGGAGTTCTTTGAAGTTTACTTTTGTAATTTTCTCTTAAAATTCTATTGACTTTTTTTATCCTATATTGTAAAAAAAATATTCAGCAGAAAAGGAATTGGTTAACGTTTATCCTTGTACGTTGATATGGAAAAAAGTGAAGAAATGCAGCCTAACCGATTCAATCGGTAAAGGCGGAAGCTTGTGCAATACAGAAAATTGATGATTTTATGGTATTCAAAGGAGAAGAAATGTCCGATAGTGATTGTAACGATAGTTGTTGTTCAATATCTAAATGTGATATATTTGATTTCATGGCTAAACATGTTGGCTTGACAGTTATTCATCCAGGTGGATTAAAGGCAACACATCAATTAACAACTTTCCTGAATATTAACAGAGACACAAAAGTCATAGATATTGCTTGTGGTAAAGGTACCACTGCTTTCTATTTAGCAGAGAAATATGACTGTAATGTCATAGGAATAGATATTTCAGAAGAACTAATCGAAGAAGCAAAATGTTTAAAAAAAAAGAAAGGGCTTGACAAAAAAGTAATCTTTGAAATAGGTGACGCGATGCAACTTCCGTTTGGAGATAATGAATTTGATGTAGCAATATCTCAAGCAATGCTAATTTTGGTGGAAGATAAAATAGCAACTATAAAAGAGACGAATCGAGTGATAAAGAATGGTGGTCGAGCAGGGTGGCTTGAGCTTAGTTGGAGGGAAAAAATAAATCAGGATTTTTTAGAAAAAGTATCGAAGGTTCTATGTGCTTACTGCATGACTAATGTAAATACCTATGATGAATGGGAGGAAATCTTTAAAAAGGCGGGTATAAATAATATTTCAGTCATTAAAGGTGATAACTTTCGAGGAAGCTATATTGAGAGATTAAGAGACGAAGGTTTTGTAAACACATTTAAGATTATATATAATACAATGAAAAACAAAGAAATCAGACAACGAATGAACGTAATGAACAAATTTTTCAAAGAGCATGAAGAATATTTTGGTTATGGCATATACTATTATCAAAAGGGGTCGGCGACCCCCACCCAAGATGCCACTCTCACGGCTGAATAAAGTGGGAACAGTGAAAAAATCTGGTTTTTTTTCTACGTTTTTGCATACTGTTAATCAAAAGGGGTCGGCGACCCCTACCTAAAATGCCACACACCCGGCTGAATAAAGTAGGAACAGCGAGAAAGTCTGTTTTTTTGCACGTTTTTGCAGGGTAATAATAAAAATAAATGAAAAAATAACTAATCACATAATAAATGATGAAATTTTCCTTAATCTATTTTTATGATATAATCAATTCTTTCAATCCAGAAAAGTTGAAAATATGAGAAAAGATTATCAGGTATTACGGTTTCCACCCTTTAGAAAATTGATCGTGGATTTTGCTACATTAGCAAAAAAAAACAATACCATTTACGGCATGACTGAATTTGATATTACTGAAACAAAAAAGAAACTAAGAGAGTATCGCAGAAGTACAAAACAAAATTTGTCTCTAACGGCATACACGATCAGTTGCATCGGAAAGGCAGTAAAAAATAATCCACAAATGCACGGTTATTTAAACTGGAGAAATAAACTTATCTTGTTTAATGATGTGGACCTCTTATTACCAATTGAAATAAAGATCAATGATTCACTCTTCCCTGTAATCCATATCTTCAGAGCCATTGATAAAAAAAACCCTGTTGAAATAGAAAGCGAGATAAGAATGGTAAAGGATAAGGGAATTAATAACAGTGAATATCAAAAAAAGTGGAATACCATTAAATGGTTTCTTTATCTACCTAAGTTTATTCGATTATTATTCTATAAAATTCTCCTTCAAAGTGTCAATTTCCAGAAAAAATATTTTGGTACAATAGCAGTCACAGCGGTTGGAATGTTTGGGTCTGGCGGTGGATGGGGAATCGGACTTTCAAACCATACGCTTGAAATTATTCTGGGTGGCATATCCAAGCGACCTGTGATAATCAAAGGGAAGATGGAAGAGAGAGAATTTTTACCTGTCACCATCAGTGTTGATCACAATATTATTGACGGGGCACCCGGTGCACGCTTTGCACGTGATCTGAGGGATCTTTTAGAAAATTTTAATAGCTCTCATAGTAAAAAGGAAAAGGTACCCGGCGAAAAAGAACTATAATCTTTCAAGCCGCCATTTTAATAGGAAAATAGGAAAAGATGCCAGGCGAAAAACCACTAAACTTATAGGTTAGATTGTAGTGAACTACATTTAAAATCACCGGAAAAAAGCAATAAAGGAGGAATACGAGTGAAAGCAATCGTCCAAAACGGGTACGGCTCACCGGATGTGCTCGAACTCAAGGAGATCGACCAGCCGGTGGTTACGGATGACAGTGTGCTGGTGCAGGTTCACGCAGCCAGCGTCAACGCAGGCGACTACTTTTCCATGAGAGGTAGTCCATGGGCCGTTCGATTTATGGTGGGCTTTCCCAAACCAAAAAACTATATACTTGGCTGGGATGTGGCAGGGCAGGTTAAGGCAGTGGGGAAAAAAGTGACCCGGTTCCAACCAGGTGACGAGGTGTTCGGCTCCTGCAGCTACACTTTCGCAGAGTATGTGAGTGGGACCGCAGAAAATTTTGCCATCAAACCAACCAATCTCACTTTCCAACAGGCCGCGGCGGTTCCTACCGCAGCCCTGACTGCCCTTCAGGGGCTTCGGGATGTGGGAAAAATTCAGCAAGGTCAAAGGGTTCTGATCAATGGTGCATCAGGTGGTGTAGGAACCTTCGCTGTTCAGATTGCCAGGTTCTTTGGAACAGAAGTGACCGGGGTGTGCAGCGCGAGGAACGTGGACCTGGTCCGATCGATCGGTGCAGACCAGGTCATTGATTACAATTGATTACACCATGGAGGATTTTACCCAAAGTGAGCTGCGCTATGATCTGATCCTTGATAATGTGGCGAACCACAGGTTCTCTGATCTCCGACATGTACTCACCCCAGGGGGTATCATCATACCTAACAGCGGCCATGGGGGGATGGGTTACGTTTTTAAAGCATTTTTGTTGTCACTTTTCATGCGTCAGCTGGGAAAGATGTTTGTCGCAAAACCCAACAGTAAGGACCTTGTCATCCTGAAGGAGCTCCTCGAATCAGGAAAGGTCACTCCAGTGATCGACCGAACCTATCCGCTGGTGGAAACTCCTGAGGCCCTCAGGTATGCAGGAAAAGGCCATGCCCGGGGAAAAGTGGTCATAACTTTGGATCATCATCATCCGAACAAAACCTGACAATATAGGAGGAGTACAAATGAAAGCCATTGTATATGAAAAATATGGATCTCCCGATGTTCTTGAGTTAAAGGAGGTTGAAAAACCGGTTCCCAAGGACAAAGAAATTTTGATAAAGAACCATGCAACAATGGTAAATTACGGGGATATTGTCGCCCGGAATTTTAAGAACATCCCTTTACGCCAGTTCCACATGCCCCTCCCCCTCATCTTCCCCATGAAAATATTTTTCGGGATAAGAAAACCAAGAATTAAAATATTGGGCAGCGTGTTTGCCGGGGAAATAGAAGCGGTCGGCAAGGATGTAAAACGGTTCAAGGAAGGGGACCAGGTCTATGGATATCTCGGTCAGAACATGGGGGCTTATGCCCAGTATCTATGTATGCCTGAAAAAGGGGCAGTGGCAATAAAACCCGCAAATACCACCTATGGGGAAGCTGTGGTCCATCCTTATGGGGCAATAATGGCCGGGAGCTTGCTTAAAAAAGGAAAAATTCAGAAAGGACAAAAAGTCCTTATCAATGGCGCTTCTGGAGGGATAGGCTCTGCTGCTGTACAGCTTGCCAAATCTCTTTATGGGGCGGAGGTGACCGGGGTATGCGGTACCCCGAGATTGGAATTTGTGAAATCTCTGGGAGCGGATAAGGTGATTGATTACGCCCAGGAGGATTTTACCACTTTGGGTGAGACCTATGCCCTTGTTTTTGACATACTGGGCAAGAGTTCTTTTTCAAAAGTTAAAAACTGCCTGAAGCCAAAGGGACGCTATCTATTAGCCAGCTTTAAGATGAGAAAGGTTTTGCAAATGTTGAGGACCAAATTCACAGGCGGCAAGAGGGTAATATGTGCATTGGCAATGGATGGAGGGCCTGAAGATCTCGCTTTCTTCAAAGAGCTAATTGAGGCGGGAAAGATAAAATCGGTTATTGATAAATGTTTTCCGTTGGAACAGGCTCCTGAAGCCCACCGGTATGTTGAAGAAGGTCACCACAAGGGAAATGTGGTTATAACGGTGGAACATAATAAAAAAACCTGACAAATGAGGAGGAATACTATGAAAGCAATTGTATGCACAAAATACGGACCACCGGAAGTTCTTCAGCTCAGAGAGGTAGATAAGCCTTTTCCCAAGGACAATGACGTGCTGATTAAAGTTCATGCAACAACAGCACACGTGGGAGATACGAGAATTCGAGGTCTCAGGGTCCCTGGAGGGCCCTTCGTGCGGTTATTTTTAGGTCTTACAAAACCCAAGTGGTCGATACTGGGGATGGAGCTGGCCGGGGAGATTGAAGCAGTAGGCAAGGACGTGAAACTGTTCGAGAAAGGTGACCCGGTTTTCGCTCTTCCCGGTTTTGAGTTTGGTGCTTATGCCCAGTACAAATGTATGGCTGAAGTTGGTATGGTGGCACACAAACCGACCAATATGAGCTTTGAAGAAGCCGCTGCCGTTCCGGGCGGAGGAATTACAACATTGATTTGTCTTAGAAAGGCAAATATCCAGAAAGGACAAAAAGCTCTGATTTACGGCGCTTCAGGAAGCGTGGGTACTTATGCGGTACAGTTGGCCAAGATTTTCGGTGCAGAGGTTACCGGGGTATGCAGCACAGCGAATCTGGAAATGGTGAAATCCCTTGGTGCCGACAAAGTGATCGATTACACCCGGGAGGATTTTACACAGAGCAGTGAGACCTATGACGTTGTTTTTGATGCGGTAGATAAGATATCGTCTTCGCGAGGTAAAAAGGTTCTGAAGAAAAAGGGAATCTATCTGAATGTTGGAAAAGATTCCGGATCCAGTGGTGATTTAAAGACTGAAGACCTAATCTTCTTAAAAGAGCTGATTGAGGCGGAAAAGCTAAAAGCGGTCATCGATAGATGCTATCCATTGGAACAGATTGTCGAGGCACATCGGTATGTCGACCAAGGGCACAAAAAGGGGAATGTAGTCATCACTGTGGTCCATAACGATAAAACCTGACAAATTAGGAGGAATACTTATGAAAGCGATTGTATGCACAAAATACGGGCCACCAGAGGTTCTACAGCTCAAGGAGATGGAAAAACCGACTCCTAAGAGAGATGAGGTATGCATAAAGATTTTCGCCACAGCAGTAACTGCAAGTGACTGCATCGTCCGTGGTTTTAAAATTCCTATTTGGCACCCGATAGGACTAATGATGGGAGTGGCGTTAGGTTTTACAAAACCAAGACAACCCATACTGGGTATGGTGCTGGCAGGAGACATTGAATCAATAGGCAAGGATGTAAAACGATTTAAGAAGGGTGACCAGGTTTATGGAATGACTGGTTTAGGATTTGGGACCTATGCCCAGTACAAATGTATGTCTGAAAAAGAGTGCCTGGTAAAGAAGCCTTCTAATGTAAGCTATGAGGAAGCCGCCGCAGTTGCTTATGGAGGTATGTTGGCTGGGCATTTTCTGAAAAAAGGAAATATCCAAAGCAGACAAAAAGTGCTTATCTATGGCGCTTCTGGAGCAATAGGAACTACCGCGGTGCAACTTGCTAAGTACTTTGGTGCAGAAGTTACTGGTGTATGCAGTACAACGAATTTAGAGTTAGTGAAATCTCTGGGAGCCGATACAGTAATTGATTATACAAAAGAGGATTTAATAAGCAGAGGAGAGCTTTATGATTTTATCCTTGATGCCGTTGGAAAAAGTAAAAGCTCAACATTAAAATTACAGTGCAAGAAAGTGCTAACTAAGAATGGGAAATACATATCAGTCGATGACGGAAATCCAAAGTCTCTTACTGAATATCTTGTTCTACTCAATGAGTTAATTGAAGCGGGACATTTTAAAGCGGTCATAGATAGACGTTATCCGCTGGAACAGATCGTAGAGGCTCATAGATATGTTGACAAAGGACATAAAAAGGGAAATGTCGTTATAACTGTGCAATAGAATACCAAAACCTGACAAATTGAGGGAAATGGTTGAAAATGAAAAAATCAGAAAAGGTTTGGCGAGACACCAAAAGGGTATTTTTTAAAAAAGGCACCTGCTCCCAAACATTCTTCTATTTATTGAACCGTGAATTCGGTCATCTGCTGGAAAACGAGGAGCGTGCTGCGGACCCATTAGCGGGCGGAATACTTCAGCAGGGATATCAATGCGGAATGCTCTGGGGGGCTTCATTGGCTGTTGGAGCGGAATCCTTTCGCAGGTGCGGTGACCGGGATCGGGCCATCGGTATGACCATAAAGGCAACGCAGCACATTATGGAATCATTTATAAACAGGGCAAAAAGCATCGATTGTGAGGAGATAACCAATTGCGATTGGTCAAGTAAAATCAGTATCGCGAAATACTTTTTCACTGGAAAATTCTGGTCATGCTTTAAACTGGCGGAAAAATGGGCTCCGGAAGCGTTCGAATCAGCAATCGAAGGATTGTCCCTTAGCCAATCCGATCTGCCCAAACAGCCGGTAAGCTGTGCTTCAGAAGTCGTCAGAAAAATGGGAGCCACTGATGCGGAAATGGTTATGGTTGCCGGATTTGCCGGGGGGCTCGGCCTGAGCGGCAATGGATGCGGGGCGCTGAGTGCCGCCATATGGATGAACACTCTCGCCAGGGTCAGAGAACAAAACTATAAAACCTCTTTATCCGATCCGGTTGCGGAAAAAATTTTAAAGGCATTCAATGAAGCGACCGAATATGAAATGGAATGTCATACAATAACAGGAAAGCGTTTTAAGACGATAGATGATCATACGAAATTCATAAAGAACGGCGGCTGTGAAAAACTGATCCATGTACTCGCGAATACAAGTTCTGGCCAATAGACGATTATGTTATCCGATCAGGTTAAAAAAACACGAAAATGAATTCGGAGGCAAATAACTGATCAAATTAAATAAAAGTAAGGAGGCGTTATGCAAAAAAAAGAAAATCACTCTGGAGAGTCAGATAAGAACTTAGCCGCTGTATGCGGACTTTTTTGTGAGGCATGCACGTTGTTCATTGCCACGACGGAAGACCCGGCAAGGCTTAAAGGGTTGGCAGCACGATTTAAGCTTTCAGAGGAAGCTATGAAGTGTTACGGATGTCGGGCGGCCAAGAGGGGACCTTATTGCCAGACATGTAAAATGTTCGCCTGCGCTGCAGAACGAGGAATCGATTTTTGTGTTGAGTGCGCGGAGTATCCATGCAATGATCTGAAACAGTTTCAATCGGAAAGGCCTCATCGGATAGAGCTCTGGGACGACCTGAAGCGGATCCAGGCCGTCGGCTATAAACACTGGCTAAAGGAAATCAAAGAAAACTATACCTGTCCTCAGTGCCGGAGTATCAATTCCGCGTACGACCTGAAATGTAGAAAGTGCGGTGAAGAGCCGAGCTGCGCCTATGTAGCCAAACACAGGCAGGCTATCGAGCAGGTTTTGAAAAACCTTTGATCAAAGCTGAGTATAACAAAGCGCTCATGAGGGACAAGAGGGACGCGGCAAAAGGCCGCCGCGTCTCTTAGCTTTATCGTTAGCAAAACCAATAAAATATATTGATCGAGACATATGTGGAGGAACTGATATGAAAATAATACTCTTCAGTTTAGTATTTGTCCAGCTATTCGCCGCAGTTGGATTTAGTCAACCGACCGGTATGCGAGTGGGAGGAAATAATCTTCAAACAAGAGATCTTCCACGCATTGCCATTGCAGGATTAGCCATAGAATCATGTACATTTTCGCCGGCACTTACCCATAAAGAGGATTTTCAAGTTAAAACGGGTAATGATATTTTCACGTCTTATCCGTTTTTATATCCTGACTCTCTGAATCGGAGGCGGGCGATTTGGATTCCAACATTAAGGGGTCGTGCTTTACCCGGAGGTATTGTTACCAGGGAGGCGTACGAATCATTGGTAACGAAAACACTTGATTTGCTTAAAAAAAATGGTCCGTATGATGGCCTTTTTTTTGATATTCATGGGGCTATGAGTGTTGTGGGCCTTGATGATCCTGAAGGCAACTTTATCGTCAGAATTCGTAAGATAGTTGGTAAGAAAACCATTATTTCAACATCAATGGATTTACATGGCAATGTTTCTTGGCGACTGGCACAAAATACTGACCTGATCACATGTTACCGGATGGCACCGCATGAAGATGCTCTGGAATCGAAAAAACGGGCAGTAGATAACCTGTTGTCCAGGATAGAAAATGGCAGAGGGAAACCAGCATATAAGGCGTGGATTTCTGTGCCTATATTGTTACCTGGAGAAAAGACGAGCACAAGAATAGAACCAGGAAAGAGTTTATACGCCCAGGTTGCACCGGCTTCGATGCAGAAAGGCATTGTCGATGCTGCGATTTGGATTGGATATGCATGGGCTGATGAACCGCGCAATCATGCCGTAGTAATGGTTACAGGAGATGATAAAGAAAAAGTAACCAGTACTGCCGAGAAACTGGCAAACAGCTTTTGGAAAGTGAGGTCAGACTTTGCGTTTGTAGCCCCCACAGCTTCTCTTAGTGAAAGCCTTAATAAGGCAATCGCCAGCGACAAGCATCCTTTCATTATCAGTGATACGGGGGATAATCCTACTGCCGGGGGTGCCGGTGATGTAACCTGGACTCTAAAAGAAATACTCGCACGTCCCGAATTTAAATCAGAAAATGGACCTTCTCTTATTTATGCCTCAATACCGGGACCGGAATTTGTAAAAAAAGCAATAGAAGCAGGTGTTGGCGGAAAAGTCGACGCATATGCAGGTGCAGCCGTTGACCATCGTTTTGCTCCACCGATACGGCTGTCCGGAACGGTAAAATCCATCGAACATGGAGATAAATATGCAGAAACTGAAGTCGTTGTGAAGATTGGGAGCGTGTACGTTATTGTCACCAAGAAGCGTAAGCCCTATCACAAGGAAAATGATTTTACCAGATTGGGACTGAATCCTCGGAAAACTGATATTGTGGTTGTAAAAATTGGTTATTTAGTACCAGAGCTTTATAACATGAGGGCAGACTGGATCATGGCGCTAACACCCGGTGGTGTGGACCAGGACTTGGAGCGTCTTAAATATAAGAGAATCATAAGGCCTATGTTCCCTTTTGATAAGGACATGAAGGATCCGGATCTTAAAGCAAAATTAGTGCCGTCATCTGATGATAAATAAGGATGAGTTAACTATTGTATACTCGGGTCGAAACTACCTGTGGGGATTTGTGCCTATAACTATCTAAGAGGAAAAATCATGAAAGTCATTGTATACACAAAATACGGAATATAAAAAAGGTGCCAGGCGAAAAAGAGGCTATAAACCTGCGTTTCAGATTACATTAATTAAAAAGAATTTTGCGGTCATTTGGTTTAGAAAAAAAAAGAAAGTATAAATTTCTCCCTTCTTCGTTTGATCTTCATTGAGAATCTGCCGAAGAGCTGCAGAATATTTAAAAAATTATTAAACTTGATTCGCGGCTGTTAATTCACTAGTGGTTTTGATTTACTTTTTTTTGACTTAATGGTTATTGTCCCACTTGGAATTTTATTTGATTCAATAGTATTATTTAGAAAAGTAAAAGCATTGTTATCCTTTTTAAGGTACGCATTCAGAAAATTCAAAGTGTATTTGCACATAGTTGCATATCCAATTTTCACCTTTTTCTTCCCTTCTGCATATTTATCAAAACTTGTGTCCATATAAAGAAAAATATTGTTTGAACCAAAATGCCAATGCCTAAGATGTTTTAATTGAATTAAGTAAGCATCGGAATATTTTAATGAATTGTAAAATGAAAAATCATGAGGACTTTTCTCTCCATAAAGCCCTGCATAAAAGAGCATAACAGGGATATCAAAAGAGTTAGGATTATAGTAAGGTAAAATTTTCAACAGATTCTGCCGATTTGCCATAACAATCGAGCCATCCAATGACACAATAGCATTTATGTTTGTATTCCTCATAGCGCAAATAACATTTGCAAGCCCTGACCAACTGTAGCCTACAATGGCTATTTTCGAGTAATCTACATTGGGATAGGTTCTCATTTTACTGATCACAAATTCCAAATCTCTTGTTTGAGCTTCAAGCCCTATGAAATCCATAGTCATACTTTTGGTAAAATGACCTAAAGATGGATTTGATGCCACTATATATCCATAACTTGCTAAATATTCACATAAAGCTGCGTTTACATACGATACAGTGTGAGAACCTGGAGCTACAATTATTAATGGACAACTGAGTGGCTTTGGCTCAGCATCTCTTATTGCAAAAACTTTCTTTTCAAGAATCCTTTTATATATGGATTCTTCTCTTTTGCCTGGAATATTCTTATTAAAAACCATTTCTTTCGATTCTTTCAAAGCCAATTGTTTTTTTGAACTCTCAGGGGTATTGAAATCTAATAAGGTAGCACGAGAATAGATATAGTTTTTATACTGCATGTATTTTGGATTTTTTATTTTTTTTGCCGGATACCATACCAAGATTTGTATTGGACGAAATTTTTTTTTCTGGGTAGAAATTCCCTTTGAATTAGAACCATTTTTAAAAGTTCGGGAATAGTCGTATGTATGTTTGATACTAAAGCCTATATTATAAGGCCCCGGTTTTAAATCTCTAAAAATTTTTGGAAAATTTTCACTTTTAGCACTTAGATTATTAAAAGAACTTAAATAAATTGTTAGAATAGCTAAGATTGTGAGGGTCGTAGATTTTTTAAAAACATTTTGTGATTTTTTTTTAATTTCCATTTTTTTTATCTCCTTGGATGTTTTTATGAAATTTCAAACAACTGTTTATTTTAGTTCTATTTTGTAATAATTGTCTCATAATAATAATTTAGACGAAATGTCTGTGTTTTTGGTTTACTTTTTTATTTCGAATAAATAATTCAAAATATACCGGTTCTCGAAAGAATGAAAGTTATAAAAAGGGTGCCAGGCGAAAAAAAGGCCATTTGGTTTAGCGGTTAGTGTAAGCCTTGCTAGCGACGTTATTGGTTTCACCCTTGGGGCCTTCATCAACTTTGTTTTTGAAATCTGCAATAACACGGTATTTATAGGCTGCACCAGCGGGAATCGTATGGTAGAGAGTAAAACTTTTTACCTGGACTTTTGCCAGGGATGAAGAATTCACTAAATTGTTAATTCTTTTCTTTTTAATCAGATTCCAGCCCACCGTTGGATTTTCGGTCCAATCGACTCGTACGTAAAAGGGACCAGTAGAGGTGTCTTTCCTTCCATTATAAAGGCTTACCGTGATAGCAAGGCTGAGGTCACCGCCGTCAGGTGTAACAGTGGGGACAACAATGAAATTCTTGATGATGATATCCGGTTTGATTTTAGCATGTTTTTTAACATCCTTGGCTTTGGAAATACCTGGCAACGCAAGGATCAAGCAAACCGCAAGAACAGCTAAGCTGACATTTGCGAAAAGATTTGATTTCCTTTTTTGTTTCATTTTTTCCTCCTTTTCTATTAGATAAGAGTTTAACTTTTAGTAAACTATCTCATTTTTTATTTTTTCTGTAAAGGTATTATTCTGGAATAAAAACCGGATGGCTTTCCCCTTTCACCGTTCCATCCATGGTTTCAACAATAATGACATGCCTGACTGCAGGCAGCCACACATGGCCAACGATTCCTGCCTCTGGCCAGACAACTTCAAAATCAGTGGGCCTGACATTTTCAGCAATGACCGGTCCTGGATACCCTTTCACCCTGACACGAAGATTCTGAGTAATGTTGGTACACCTGAAACGAATGATCTGCCTGGACCTTCTTGGCCACTCAGCACCTGCTCTGGGAATGGTTACATTAATTTTCTTGTCTACAATTGAAAAATCCCTATCACTTTCATCATTAGGGGTTCCACCTTCTCCCACTATTTTGACTTTGTAATTGTCACCCAGAGCCACACCGGCCCCAATATTCCAGGTCCATTTGTATTTATTGCCAGAATAAGGTCCTATGGGAGTCACCGATGCGTGGGTTTCAACTGGGACCCCTGCCTTTTTAATAACAATTGTTGGCTTTCCGATACTTTTATTAACCGTCCACCAGATGGCATATGGATCTGACTTTAAAACCTTTTCCCCACCATTTGGAGAGGTGACTCTAAGAATTGCAGGCCTTTCTATAACCGCCTGTGCCTGGGTCAGAGTCGTTAAATTTAAAATTGAAAAATTTTCCTTACTCTGGGCCAGCACTATCTTGGATTTCCCTTGAGACAGGAATTGAATCCTGTAATTTTTCCCTATTTTAATATTCCTGGGAACCGTCCATTGGTAGGTCCAGGTCTTCCTTAACTTTTGGGTACTCTGGAATTGATAAATAGGTTTAATTATTCTTCCTCCCTTTATCAAAACAATCTGTACTGCACCCAGGTGTCCCTGGGTGACCCATCTTATAGTATATACATTGCCTTTATACCAGGTTTCACCTCCGTTGGGTGAATATATACCAATGCGCCCTTTGGCGTTGAGCCAGTTAAAATTTGAAAATACACATAGAACCAAAAAAACAACAAAGAAATATTTTTTCATTTTGTCTCCTTATAAAAAATTTTCCTTTAAACTATTATATAAAAATTCTAAAAAAAAAATCTCACATTTTTTGGATTATATTTAAAAAAATACAAGAGGAGGAAAACTAAACCAAAAAGGAAAAAAGGTGCTTTGGGCTTTATAATTTTTTTGAATCTTATTGACTTTAATTATCCTATATAGTACAAAGAAATATTCAGCAGTAACGTAATTGTTTATTCTTTGCATTATGATATGGGAAAAAGTGGCGAAAAGCAGCCAAACCGATTCAATCGGTAAAGGCGGAAGCCTGGGAGATAAAAAAGGTGCCGAGCGAAAAAGAAAAAAAAATGCAGCAACTCCGGAGGCGAGCATGAAATTAATGATACACTTTTCAAAACTATTATATGCTATATTTTTCATTACTTTATTAGGATGTCAATCGAGTCCTGACTTTGAAACTTTGCGAAAAGAAATTTTGGATCTTCATAAAAAAACCATTGAAGCGCACTGGAATAAGGATGTTGGTTTTTTCATTAAAGATATCTCTGAAGATTATATGTCCGTTGGTAGTGGAGAGCTACGTAATCCAACAAAAGAGGAAATTACATCGCAGTTCAGCAACTATCTCAATAATACTACATTTACGGAGTACAGAGACTTGCGTGAACCAATAATTAATTTTTCAAACGATGGTTCAATCGCCTGGTCTGTTGTACAGGTAAAGGTGGCAGGTAAGCGGATAATGAATGACAGGTCTGAAAGGGATTTTGATGATACGTGGGCATGGATTACATTATATAGGAGAGAGGGTGATAAATGGATACGATTAGGGGAGGTGTCAAATCGCAAATAAAAAACAAATAAGTTATACTGCAAGCAATATAACATTATAAACATGTATAATTTACTGCATTTTCTCAATTATTATCTTAAAATTTTTGGTTTTTATTAAAATTAATTGTAAAATTTAAGAAAATATTGCGTGCAATATAGTAATAGTTAGCTACTTGAATGAGGAAAACCATGCAGAAGAATATCATATCTGAACTAGGTGAAGACGTTTTCTCATTGAGGTTGTTAAAGGATGAAGGAGTTGGAATCGCGACTGATAAAAATGGAAAAAATTACTTTCTTTTTGACAGCAAAGATTATTGGTACGATTTAATTCAAGAGCGTTATCCCAGTGAACTAAAATGTAAGTGTAAAAATAAAAAGTTTATGATTATTGCTGATTATGAAGAACGGTCTGAGAGCAATGATGTGAAGTGTATTCATTTGACTACAAGGTGCGAAACATGTGGTTCAGAAAAGAAACAAATGAGTATTGATATTGATTATTCTCCAACAAATCAGTTGGTAGAAATGCCTTTGGAATTTTGTGAAAAGCCTAAAATAAAATACAAATATTATGAACTGACCATGTTTTGGGTTAAAAAGGATTTGATTGACTTTTTGAGATGGTTAAGGAATAAAAAATACATAATATCAGTATGGTATTGGGAAAATGATTCTAGAAAATTGTCAGTTAATGTAAGAAATGAAATATTCGATATAGTAGATTCTACATATTTGAGTATTTATATATCTGAAAATGAGCCTGTATTTAATGTTCAAGATGACGAAAAAAGTGTATATGTTCAAAGAGAGATTTGGAGAAAAGAAGAAATAATTGAATTAGGTTCACCAATTAGCATGGTGTATGAAATGAATAAACGTGGTAATTTATACTATATGCACTTTTGTACGGAATTTATAAAAGATGGAAGAGTCTTTTCCAAAACAGAAGAGTTTTGTAATAATACAAAACAAGTAATCGAATGGTTAAAAACTAGGTATGTAATAAAAAGAGGAAAGAATTGCTATGATAATCAAAATGAATTAGAAAGATTATTTGGTGAAAAATATGTTTAGCCAGATAACTAGTCAATGCACCGGACCTCAGTTGGTCGCGCAAGAGACGCGCTCCCAAACAACTGGGGCCGGTGATTTCCAATATTAGGCAAGCGATGAACACAGACAAACCATGGCGAAGATTCCGCCTCATTGAGGTCCTGGAAGATTCGGAGCTAAAAAGATCGAGACGGGCATGGCCGCTCGTGGACGGATGGCTTCTCAAAGCCGAGGCCATCAGTCCTGGTACTCCTAAGGCTCTCCTCGAGGGGGATTGGGTGGCCACGTTGCCGGATGGTAGCCGGTTCAAGGAAGTCAGCTTCAAGACGGAGCATCCCAAGATAGAGGAAGCGCTCAATCTGTGGTCGCAGGAAGTGGGACGGCGATGGGCCAAGGTCTCAGGTGATGACCTCATATTGAGTGATGGATCGAAGGTGCCGCTGGAAGACGTGCGCTTTGAGTAATTCCAATGAGTCATGGGAAGAGGGCAGGAGCCTAACCACTCCATGCATACGGATGGAAATTCTGCTACGCTCCATTTCCACGGTAATGGCCACGTTAAGTGTCACTGCTAAATGAATACAATTGAAAATGCAGAATAATTAACACTTATGGTAAGATTATGAACAAATTTGATTTTAAAATATCTGAAATTGAAAGTGACGATAAAATTTTAATCACCAATTTTATTACTGATAGTTGGGGATCATCCATTAGTGTTTCAAAATGGAAAGTTCATAATACCGCTAGTCTACCAGGATTTATTTGCAGGGAAAATGATAAAATAAATGGATTGATTACATATAACATAGAAAACAATGAATGCGAGATAGTAACACTTGATAGCGAGATTAATAATAAAGGATTGGGAACAAAATTAGTAAACAAAGTATTGGATAAAGCAAAAGAAAACAATTGTAAAAGAGTATGGCTTATAACAACAAATGATAATTCAAATGCTATACGATTTTATCAAAAAAGGGGTTTTGAATGGGTTGGTTTTTATAAAGATGCAGTGAAAGTATCAAGAAAAATAAAACCAGAAATTCCCGAGTTTGGAAACGATAAGATTCCGATAAAACATGAGATTGAATTTGAATATAGATTAGATTAATTAATAAAATGATAAAACATGAGCGTTAACAATGTTTACATTGCTCACCTTACGTAAAAGCAATCAGTGTTATGAAAATTGTGTAGGTTGTAGGTTAAAAAAAGTGCCAGGAAAAAAATGCTCAATCTGAGGGCTCAAATTTTTTGGAAATCCTCTTGTTGATTTTTTCTCCCCATTATGCTATATAAAAATTTCACATGGTAAAGGACGATTGTATTTTGTATTCTTTGCCATAGGAGAAACGAAAAAAATATTACATGTAGCATAATAGTAATTAGAACAAAAAATATAGGAGGCAAAAAATGGGCAAAAAAAGATATGTATATTGGCAAGATGGGGATATGTGGCTGGGGTACTTTGAAGAATATCCGGATTATAAGACTCAAGGCGAATCGCTTGAAGAATTAAAAGATAATTTAAGAGATATTTATCAGGAGCTAACTAGCGGTAACATCCCGCATGTGCGTAAAGTTGCAGAGCTTGAAGTTGCATGAAAAGAAAAGATTTAATAAAAAAAATTGAAAAGATGGGATGTATTTTAATTCGTCATGGTGGAAAGCACGATTGGTATCAAAACCCTAAAACAAAAGCCTCCCAACCAGTGCCAAGACACAATGAGATAAAGGAATATTTAGCAAAACACATAATTAAAATGCTTGAAAATTGAGGTCTAATCAGGCGCTGCCCCTGGCACAAAATCCTCGCTGCTTTAAAAAAAAGAAAAAGGATTCAGGCAAAAAAAGCAAGTAGATTTGGATTTTTAAGCCGTCGTTTCAGTCAGATCAAGGCCTTTTTTTATTAGTTAGCTTTTTATAAGAAAAATGAAAGAGGTGAATAGATGCGTAAAATTATTATAATCTTTGCTTTGATAATACTCTTATGTAAAATAACTTTTTGTGATGAAACGAAATATGCGGTGATTATTTCGGCCAATATGGAATGGAAAGCTGTAAAGAAAATTTTTCCGAAAGAAAAATATCAAAATTCAATTTGGGGAGAATATTTTTACAAAAAAATAAACGAACATAATGTTTTATTCTTTCATGAAGGGTGGGGAAAAGTTGCTGCCGCCGGTGCCACTCAGTATGTAATAGATAAGTTTAATCCTGAAGTTTTAATTAATCTTGGTACTTGCGGCGGAATTGAAGGAGAAACAGAACGGTTTGATGTGATACTGGTGGATAAAACGATTATTTACGACATAAAAGAAGCTATGGGAGATTCAAAAGAAGCCATTTCATCATATACTACAAATATTGATCTATCATGGTTAGGAGATCAATATCCTCAAGATGTAAAAAAGAATTTACTCGTTTCAGGTGACCGTGATCTCGTTCCTAAAGAAATTTCAAAATTAAAAAGTGAATATGGAGCAGTGGCTGGGGATTGGGAAACGGGTGCAATAGCTTATGTAGCAAAAAAAAATAATGTAAAATTGTTAATTTTAAGAGGAGTCAGTGACGTTGTCACAACCAAGGGTGGTGAGGCTTACGGTAATTTTGATCTCTTTATTCAAAGAACCGAAAAAGTAATGACTGATTTAATTAAACAATTACCTAAATGGATTGATTATATTCATTCAAGGGATAAAAAAAGCTAACAAAGCTATTATTCCTATTAAAAAAATCATTGATATATATAAATCTAAATATAAAGACGGTAGATTTTCTGAGCCGGAAAAGCTTCCAGAGAAGGTTAATTCTAAAAACGGCAGTTTTGATGGCGTCATTTCCCCTGATGGAAGTTATTATATCCTGTGCGTTTATGGTAAAGAAGATTCGTTTGGAGGAACTGATCTATACATAACATTTAAGAAGGATAAAGATAATTGGACACCTTTGAAAAATCTCGGAAAAACGATTAATACAAAGAAGCATGAGGGTTCGGCAATGATCTCACCTGATGGAAAATATTTATTTTTCGCTGGATATTTAATTAGTGCCTGAACGAAAAGCATAAATAGCCCTTTTCCATAAAGATTTTCGTCACATTTTAAACTTTTAAGATTTGAAAAATATTTCTAAAAATGATTGCCTATAGAATAAAAAAATGAT
>Ga0180438_10000737_pt1 | contig 60228 bp, 75 predicted proteins | sample SS_ome_12_FD_132455 | JGI IMG/M metagenome (GOLD analysis project Ga0180438, IMG submission 132455) | Hypersaline lake sediment archaeal communities from the Salton Sea, California, USA - SS_3_D_2 metaG | ecosystem: Environmental > Aquatic > Non-marine Saline and Alkaline > Hypersaline >... | reverse complement strand
GAGAAATGACAGACGAACAGTATGCAGAATTTGTGAAGCTGTTAGACCGTGCTCTAGAGGCCCGGGATAATTTAGGATGGGTGCTTGAGAGGGGCACAGCAGAAGAGCTAGAGGCCGCAGAGTATAAAGCCGGTGTAACTAGGTCCAATGTTATTCTATATGTAAAATCTGTAACCGCCCCTATAGCCTAATGGTAGGGCAGGGCATTTGTACTGCCCCGGTTCTGGTTCGAATCCAGATAGGGGCTTGGGGTCGGTTCGTTAATGGTAAGCGGCTGGTCTCCAAAACCAGTGCTGGAGGGTCGAGTCCTCCCCGGCCCGTATACGCTCCCGTAGCTCAATTGGATAGAGCGCTGGACTTCTAATCCAGGGGTTATGCGTTCAAATCGCATCGGGAGTGCTGGATCCGTAACTCAGTGGTTAGAGTAGCCGTCTCATAAACGGTCAGTCGCAGGTTCGAGCCCTGCCGGATCCACTCCTGGGTCGCTGGTGAAATCGGCATCATACTCGGCTGTAACCCGACAGTTCCTGGTTCAAATCCGGGGCGGCCCATATTAAAGGCTACCATGTATAAGAAATCTATATTAAGAAAACCAGGGCAAAACATTAATAGGGGGATATATGAGAATACTTGTATGTGGTGATCGAAACTGGAGGGCCATAGGTCCCATAGAAACTGTCTTAGCGTTATATGAGGGATTGCCTTATCAAGACACGTTGATACATGGGGGTTGTCGTGGAGCAGATAGACTAGCTGGTCATATAGGGTTGGGTATGGGATTTAAGATTAGAAAATACCCGGCCCAGTGGAATAGATATGGGAAGGCTGCTGGTGTTATTAGAAACCAACAGATGTTAGATGAAGGGAGACCAGATATAGTTATTGGGTTTCACGATAACATAGAACAGTCCAGAGGCACAAAGGATATGTTGAACCGGGCTAAGAAGGCTGGAATACCTACTGTACTGTATACATCCAAGTATGAAAGAAAGGAGTGGTAATGCTCAAATATCTAATCCTACTGATAATTAGCCTTCCATTTGTGTTAAGCATTGGCAAGGTCTGCAATATCGTAGATACTAACGATATATGTTTTGCCATGTGTTGTTCCCCGTTTGTTCTATTGGAGTTGATAGGGCTATACCTAATGATTAGAGAGAGGAGAAAGTATGGCTAGTGTTCTAGTATGGCTATTTCAAGGGGCGTGTCTGGCTGTAGCTGTAGTAATAGTTTTGATGTGTGTTTTAGAAACTATACCTAGAAAGGAGTAAGATGTCTCACGAGATTTACAAGGATAATTATGTGGGCTCTGAGGCTGCTTGGCATAGGTTGGGCAGAGTTATAGGGGAGGATTTCACAGCAGAACATCTGGTCCAGGAAATGGACTTTGACTATGAGGTCAAAAGGTTCCCCTGTACTTAGATGATGGGATTAGGGTAAACAAGTATGCTACTGTTAGACTCGATCTGCCAAGCGACGATCCCGACCATGTGCTGGGCTTTGTGGGCCGGGAGTATACAGTGGTACAAAACCGGGACGCCTTCTCGTTTTTCGATGAGGTTGTCGGGGAGGGCAAGGCAATCTATACGTCGGCTGGTGTACTGGGGCATGGGGAAAGGACTTTTGTAGTAGCTAGAATACCTCAGGAGTTCTATATCAAAGATGATGCCTATGAAGAGTATGTGGTTCTGAACAACAGTCACGATGGTAGCTATGCCTTACGGGTAATGACGACAGCGGTAAGGGTTGTCTGCCAGAACACTTTGAATATGGCCCTGAGAACACATAGGGCCAAAGTGACCCTACGTCACACTACGAATGTCCACGACCGCTTGTCGCAGGCTACCGCCTTATTAGGATTGGTGAATGAACAGTTCCGTCAAACTGAGAAGCTGTTCAATGCTCTAGCCAATAAGCCACTGACCCATCCACTGTTTAACCAGTATGTGGAAGAGCTGTTTCCGCACTATGGAGATAATCCAGGTAAACGTACCAGAGAACACCGTGAGGGTGTGGCGGAGGCGCTAGCCCATGAGTGGAACCAAATATCGGGTATCAAGGACACATGGTATAGTGCTTTCAACGCAGCCACACAATATGTAGACTGGCAGTATGAGACCAAGACTCCCCAGCTTGAAAACGCCCTGTTCGGATCTGGGGCCAATATCAAGCAGCGGGCGTTAAGTCTAGCAACTAAGTTCGCAGAGGTATAAATAATATATCTGAGACATTTATTGAGTTGGTTGAACAGGTCGCATTGTCTATGGACGGATGGGAAGCAGAAGGACGGCACTCAGCACCTCGAAAAGAAATACCTTTGCTCAAGATTGGAGAGGCGATTGGTTGGGGCCTTCTGGCGGTGTCACAGCGACTGGGCAAGCTGCTTGAGCGACAAGAGCTTGAGGACGAACGGCAGGAGCTACTAAGGGAGAGGACATGAGCAATCAGGGTGTGACTGTAGAACAAGTAGTGGCGTGGGGGCCGTGTGGGCTGAGGGGAGAGGATAACGACCAGAACTACACGCGGGCCAGGATTGAGAGGTTGTTTGCGGGTCGAGAGGTACTAACGGCAAGAGATATTGCCAACCTTGAGATCTCGCACGAGGATGCACTGTGGGCGCTATTTCATAACGAGTTCCTGACCGATGTGGAGATGCACGGGCTGGCGTGCGATTTCGCGGAGCGGGTGGTGGATCTATGTGGTGATGATCCGCGCCCTCGGGCTGCGATCGAGGCAAAGCGGGGTTGGCTGCGGGGGGAGGTATCGGACGAGGAATTGGCCGCCGCCTGGGCCGCCGCCTGGGCCGCCGCCTGGGCCGCCTGGGCCGCAGCCTGGGCCGCCAGGGCCGCCGCCAGGGACGCCGCCTGGGCCGCCAGGGACGCCGCCTGGGCCGCAGCCAGGGCCGCCAGGGCCGCCGCCAGGGACGCCAGGGACGCAGAAACTGCTTGGCAGATGGGGCAGATATTAGAGATGATTGGGAAATGAGAGGATTGGTCTACTTTGCTACAGGGAAACGCTTTATCAACGAGGCTCATGCTTCTCTGAAAAGCGCCCGGTCACACAACTCAGGCATTCAGGCTACTCTGTTTACTCCTGATCCTATCACGTCGGATCTGTTCAACGAGGTGCGCCAGTACAAGAGCAGCGGGCACTGAGCCTAGCTACGAAGTTTGCGGGGCTATAATGTGGGCTTACTTCTTAGATGGGCTTAAGCTCGGATTGGTTTCTGGTGTGGTGATTTTCACCATTATAGCCCCAATTCTATTCAGAGGGCAGGATGGATGAATGTATATGTAGGGATTGAGAGATCTATATGCCCCTGCTTGTGGCACAGCAGAGGTTCTGTGCTAATCAGGCGGCTGCACCAAAATGGAACGGCCCGCAGTTCAGATATTGCCCCTGGTGTGGCGAGGCGTTGAACCAGGAATGGGATAAATGCGTTGAGTGTGGCAGGTTAATCCCACGCGGCGCTGTATTGTGCACGGAATGTGTACCATTTTAGTTTACAAGACCACTTTTCGTGGTATACTATAACTGGGAACCCACCCGCCATAGATAACAGCACACCCGCCCCGGCGGGTGGGTATCCCACCATATCAAATAAAGAGAGGAGAGTATGGACCCCGCAGTAGAAGTTGAGGAAGGAAAACAGCCCCCTCCATGGTGGGCAGAGTTGGTTTGTTCGCTCGATCTCAGGCCGGTATGGAAACACTTCCGCTTTCCAAAATATAGTGTTCCCTGTGCTGGTCCAGATGGATATGAAAATATCTATAGTGGCCGTCATGGGGTAGCCCATCATTATCAACGTAGTGAATCAGATTGGGTTCCCAGCGAAAGGGGAGGATACAGCTTTTGCTATCTTTACGACGTTGACGGAGAGGTGGTAGCCACTGGCCATGCCGATTGTAGTCACAAGGACCATTTCTGTTATCAGAAGGGATGTAAGATTAGTCTAAGCAGAGCACTATTTAGACTTAGCCCGGAGTACGAACTACGTGAAGAACGTCGTAACGGACGGACAGCTACACCAGCGTAACGCTCTCGCTGTAATAGCCTTGTGCGCTGGCCTGGCTCTAGGTGTGATGGCTATCGGACAATTCCTGTTAGGGTTGGGGGTTCTGGCTGGAGCCATATGTGGATTTTTCATTGATCCCGACCTGGACCACGAGTGGAAGACCATTAGCGAAGGGCGTATTAGCCGGATGTTTGGCAAGACCATAGGTAAGCTGTTTCGGGCATACTGGTCCCCCTATGAGATTATGTTCGAGCATAGAAGTGTATGGTCTCATGGGGGACCGCCCCCATTTGGATGGCTAGTTATGTTTCTGGTAGCCACACCAATTCGTATACTGTACGCTATAGGATTACCGATAGTGTTGCTAGGTGGGATAGAGACTATACAGTCAGCGTTGCTCTGGCAGCCACTATTTTGGGCAGGATTGTATTGGGGTTGGGCCGCTCAAGACTTAGTACACTGGTTGAGGGATTATCTATGAAAGAGTTATTTGCCTGGGAGGAAATGTTAGCCAGGGAGCCAGGTCGCCCTCCGGACGATGAGGGGCCTACACCATTCGATCGCCCTCTACGTAAAGCCGTTGCCAGGTATAAGCAGAAACATGGCAGACCGCCTACCCATTTAGCCATACGGTCGGAGGACTTTTTGGGGCTAACAGTGGCAACAGATATATTGCCCAACGGGCACTTCTTTTTATACGAAGATGAATCTGAGACGGTTGACTAGACAAGAAAAGTTAATGCTATTGCTCCCTCAAATAGAGGAGATTGAACCAGGGGTATTTGATGTCCCCAGCCTGTCTAAAGAGGATGACTCCTATACTGTACATTGGCATGGTATAGGTGGACGGTGTGAATGTAAGGGCTATCGGCATAGGCAGTGGTGTATTCATTTGGAAGCGGTTAAGATAAAGGCCGGCCAATGAGGGATTACAAAGAAGTTGTAGAAAAGTATGGTCCACAAATCTACGATGACCTATGGCTATTCCCTAGGCGTGGTGAGGGCGGGGACCCCGGTTTTCACGGGGCCTTTATTCCACAGATACCTCAGTATCTTGCTGCCCGCTATACAAATCCAGGGGATACCGTCTGGGACCCAATGGCTGGATCTGGTACGACTGGGGACGCATTACAAGATTTCGACCTCACAGTATATATGTCGGACTTAGTTCCTATCCGGCCAGATATACGGCAGGGGGATGCTAGAAATTATAGACCGGCGCAGTTAATGGATCTAATTATACTGCACCCTCCCTATCACGATATAATCAAATTCTCTGATAACCCTAGATGTCTTAGCAATTATGATGCCATTGGAGATTTCTTATTTGGGTTCGGGACTGTTGTAAGGAATTTAAATACGGCCTTAATGAAGAACGGGTATCTAGCCCTGATAATGGGGAACATATATGTACAGGGATGTCTTGTGCCTCTACCATATTATTGCTGGGAAGAGATACACAGGCTCAACTATAAATTGAAGGTAGACTATGTGAAAGACATCCAGGGTAATTCCCAAGACAATACAGCAAATCTATGGAGGTATAGACATCAAAGAAACGGAACGGCTGTGTTCAAACACGAGCATATAATGGTGTTCAAAAAGTAGAATGGATAACTTTGATTATACGGACTTGGCAAGGTTATTGGTTAATGTAGAAGCGGGACTAACCGACCAGCGCGATTATGAGGTCCTCAGGTGGGTCTACGACTCTAGATTTGATTTAGATATGCTGGACCAATACATAGATATGCACTATACCGAACTATGTGGGGCTATAGAGGAGGAAGATGCAAGTTCAAGTCGATAAGTACAATATCTGGTTAACAGTAAAAGATCCCAAATCGGGTAGTACAATGAGCCTGGGAGTAGATATGGCTCCCAAGGAAGAGGGCGATCTAATAGTAGAGTTTCCTGGGGAAAGCCCCATGTCTGAGGAAACATTTGGACAAGCACTGGTAGATATGTTTGAGGCGTTGATGCCTACGTGCAACGCTTTCGCCAGGGAGGCTCCGCAGAATTTCGTTAAACGGGAGGATAGCTTCTAATGGACGCTAGCGAGCTGGCACAGAAACTGCTAGAATGGGAGAAAAAGAAACGCGATTTAGACGTTCTTGAGGAGGAGATCAAAGCTAGCGTTCTTGAGCTCGGGCAGACACAAACTGTTGGAAACGTGCGGGTTAGCTATAGGTCTGGTCGTAAAACATATAATTATGAGCAAGCTGTCATTGACGCTGCTATACCATTTGATGAGTTAACGGCCTTTCAAAAGATCACGATGGATTATAAGGCCGTCTGTGATCATTATAATATTAGAGACGTATCGTATAAGGTATCTGATCCTAGCGTATCTATTAAACTGTTGGGAGGAACATAATGGTCGACACAATGACAGAGGAAGAGTGGCAGCGTCAGCTTGTTCTCAATTATCTGGAAGATTGGGAAAGGGAGAATTTATCTTGGGAGGAACAGGTGGAACTTGCTATAGATAGGGACGATGAAATGGTGGAACAAATGAAATTGGATATGCTGGTAGATAAGGAGGGTATGTAATGCCGAAGGTTGAACCTGTAGCAAAATACGAGACATTTGAGAGTGCGACTTATCCGGTCAACCGGCTGGAGTTCTTTAGCAAGGACCCACAAGGGAACCCCATTTATAAAACGATGGAGTGGCCCAGTGGACCGGTTCTTTTAGCACAATACCGTACCATGTACGATGAGGCAGAAGGGCCACCTGGTAGCGTGCAGCCCCACGAACTTGCCCTTCTGGTCAAGGCCTTTGGCGGGGATCCTACCAAATTAGGTCCAGATAAGCTACAAAACCTAAAGATCGCCGAACAAGAGATTGCCAACGCGGGTAAGACAGTCAATGTCTTTGTGGGTAACAGTGGATGGATCCAGAGTGTGCCTGGTATGGCACTACCGCCAGGTGATTATCTGTGGACGTACAAGGGGCTTCAGCATAAGGATGAAGATGGTGCCCCCACATGGGGAGCACGTAACGATCGAGAATACGCCTTAGCCCAGCTACAGGTAGCAACCCCTGGGAACCCGTTTGTTGGTACAATTATGGAGGGATGGGTTTCTAAGTCTACTGTCCAAATTATGTACGCAATTGCCCCAAAGTCAATGAAGGGTACATTCGGACCATTGGAGAGTTTCCCGGCTAGGTTGGACGCCCTGGCTAAGGCCGAGAGCGAAACCATTCTAGGGGAGGTTGGGGAAACCCCGAAGGGCTGGGCGCGGCTTGAGACTATGACGTTACGGCCCGGATCGGCTGACGATGTATCGGATGTAACAGGAGAACCGGGGCTTGGATTTATTGAACACCTATATCAAGCCATTGCGGATGGAGTGGATAAGAAGCCGTGGCGTGAAAGTATGGCGTTCGTATCGCCATATAACTCGGCAAGTCCGCTGGCGGACCTTGGTAAGGCCTGGGCAAAATCAAACTTGGCCGAGCACTGTAAGAATCTAGGTATCCCCAAAGAATTCGCGTCTATGGAGGAAGGTCAAGTCGTAACCCTACTACACGCGGTGGATAGAGGAGATTTGGCCAAGCTGATAGAAGGTAATGAGCCAGACTGGTAGTTTATTGGCGCGTAACGCGCCTCTTATAGTGCCAAGTGGGGGGCAACCTGTAGAGGAGGAAGCTACAGTTGTTAATAGTAACCCATTATCTCCCGATTATATGCCCCCCACTTGGCTAACAGATAAACCGACGCCCTGGTATCTAGTGGGATTCTTTGAGTTGTGTCTAGGTGAACTTGTAATGAATGGACAAACAAGGCAATTGGTACACGGATACCCATCGGAATTGAAGCCTGCCAAAAAGTTACTGGAGTATGGTATAGACTTAGCTGCTAGGACTGTACACTATACAGCTATGACGGTAGACGGTCCTGTCACATTATGGCGGGCACTTGAGAGGGTAGACCAGGTCAAAGAACTATGTGGGATGTAGATATGGTGGCTGTAGTGGGGTATTATATCCCACTAAAACGTAGGGGAGGTCAGCACGTTGGGGTCTGTCCTTTTCATAACGATACTGTTCCGAGCTTAGTTGTATATGATGATCATGCTTACTGTTTTGGATGTGGCCGGTTCTTTGACGCTGTGCAATTCATATCGGAAAAGGAAGGCGTTACGGATGGGCAGGCCAAACAGAAACTACAGGACCGTAGCCTTATAACCAGACAGACTGTAGAAATACAGCAGGAGAAACGTAGCCTTCCACCAATTAACCATGAGATATTAGATTACTGGTACGATTGTGGCAAGGCCCCTAACGTTCGAAAGTATTATTATAGCCGACTGCTTACAGACAAGTACATTGATTTCTATAGGCTTGGGTGGGATGGTACACATTATGTTATCCCTATATGGGAGGGTATGCCCGGCGTGTCAAAAGCCTATAATGTCAAATTCCGAAATAGTACAGGGGATATAAAATACTCAGGGTTGCCCGGTAGATCGGACCCTAAACTATTTAATAGTTGGGTTCTAGAGACCAACGCACAGGTCAAAGGGCCTGGTGACTGGAAAGCTATCATAATGATGGGAGAGTTTGACGCCATTCTAGCTACACAAGACGGTCTACCAGTGGTAAGTGGCACAGCAGGTCAAGGTGTCTGGAAACGAGAATGGACATTGGCTATGGCCCATATTAAGCGGATTTGGGTCGTACCAGATAAGGGGGAAGAAAGATCTGCCTATAATATAGCATCTAAATTCCTCAACCGTGCTACAGTACATACCTATTCAGGAGACTATGGGATGGATTACACAGAGTATCGTCGAGACCATACGCCCCAGGATTTCTGTACTGAGATTTTGAACATTGAGCCCTCACTGCTCCTATGAATATCGCCACATACGAAAGGTTACTGTTGTCTGCCTGTTTACGTGAAAAGGCTGCCATATATAGGTTGGCCCCAGAGGTCCCGGATACGTCCTTCTGGTTTGGCCCAGGTGACGTAGAGGCCTCAGCCCACTCTCTAATTTATAGGGCTATGGTAGCATTGTATCAAGACCAACAGCCCATAGATGTGGGTACAGTGGGCAAACGGCTGGCCCGAGACCTAGAGTTGGTGGGAGGGGAGGCGTATCTAGCCGAACTGGCGAATACCTTGCCGTCATTAGGTATACATAACATAGATGGACTTTCTGAATGGGCTACAGTGGTAGATGGTGCGGGGCGGTTACGTAGGCTCAGCCATGTACTATCTAAATATCAAGACCAATTAGATGACATAGATAAAGCCCTGCCCCGTATAGGGGATGTTGATGGGTTCTTCGCAGACGTAATGGAAGATATAGGAGACACAAGCAAGGCACTAACATCCTACCAGCATATATCTGTGGCTGGGGCCGAGTTCAAACGAGAACTAGACTCAGAGGCAGGAGGGGCGGCGGTATCCTGGCTGCCCATTGGGTGGCACGCTACACGTAAATATAACCTATTGCCAAGGTCGTCGCTCGTTACTCTGTTGGGTATTCCTAGTTCTGGTAAATCGCAGCTATTAGCTCAATTTATTCTAGGGGCGGCTATACAGTTAAAATACTATAACCTTCCTGGAGTCTGTGTTATTAACACCTATGAGATGAAGGGCAAACGTTATATCGCTCGAATGGCCTCTTGTCTATCTGGGGTTAACCTAAAATCCAGTCAATTAGGAGATTCGTCTACAGAAGACTACCATAACTTGAATGAGGCCAGGGAGTTTATCGAAACCTTGCCAATACTGTACGACGACGTAGGGGATATGACCTCTACGCAAATCGTAACACAGACGTTGGCATTAGCAGCAGAACACGGCCAGGTTCACGTAGTGGGGGTAGACTATGTAGAGTTGGTCCCTGATCCAGACAAGGGGTCGGAGGAGTTACGTATATCAAATATATTCCGCCAGGGCCAAAGACTGAGCCGTAAAATAGACGGGGCTGTAATAGTGTTATCTCAACCGTCTGGATTGGACCAGGACACCATGTTAGCCGGACCAGGGGGAACACGTTACTCTAGAGTTGGGGGCTGGGCTGCCGCAGAACTTCAATTAGAATTATGGAATCCAGTCTATATGAAGGCACAGGGTATGACCTTTCGTAAGCCAGACATCATACCTAATTTGAATCAGGCTTACGTATTTGTACACAAGAATAAGCACGGCCCGACTGGTTATTTTCCGTTAGAGTGGACGCCTGGGATTGTGCGGTTTGCCGACCCATCTATGTCTGGATTTGGAATGTCAGCGTTATACGATAAATTAGATGATCTATGGGGAACCAATTTCTGAAGAGTGTCAATGTAGATACAGCAGATAGTTCCGTTCATCTTATTGGGGGGCAGTTTGGTACTGTCATAACTCCCTACGGAAAGGTCACGTTTTCTAGAAGTGCCAAAGAGGAAAGACAAAGCAACCATTTTGATAATCTTGAGACTGATGTGCAAGAGGTGCTTCGTGATCATTGGTCCACTTATGGAATGACTCCAGAGGAATTAGCAGAAATACCGTATAGTCGAGGTATCATGAATATATGGCATATGAATGAGTATTGGGATATACCATATATAGAAACAGATAGAACGGTAGACTTGTTCTAATGATACAGTTTACATCCACATTGGCGATAGATTTAGAGACATCTTCCTGGTATGGAAACAGTCCAGACCCGCATAGGGATACGGTCCATCTAATATCTATCTGTAATGGGCAAGATGTTGAGGTATTGGAACCAGGGGATTGGCTGCCTCAATTATGGGCGTGGCTAAACGAGCCAGACCACGTAATGATAGCCCACAACGCCGAGTTTGACTTACGGTTTCTGTGGTCATTGGGCTACACTGGTTATCCTAGGCTATGGGATACTCTACTGATAGAACGTGTACTTACGGCCGGTCAGCTTGTTCGCAGGGACTTACAGAGTACACTATGGCGGCGATGTAACATATTGATAGACAAAAAGGACTTGGGTAAGTCCTTCAAGGATCATATCGGCGCGTTCACGGACGCCCAACTAGAATATTCCAAGAATGACGTCCTACATTTACATAAGCTACAACAGGCCCAGGAACGGGATTGTAAGAAATTGGGCCTTATGGAAACAGTAGAGTTGGAAAACGCCCTGGTTCCTGCTGTAGCTGCTATGGAGTATCTAGGGGTTGGGTTTAATACAGCCTTATGGGGGGACCTTGTAAGAAAGGAATCTTATATCGCTAAGGAAGCCGAGCAGAAGGCCCTTCGCCTGTTACCCTGTCACAATTATACGATGGACCTGTTCAGCGATAATTGTTCTGGCATAAATATAGGCTCCAATAAACAGGTCACCGAAGCATTATATGAATTAGGTATTAGGGTAGAAGATACACAAGAAGATACCCTGTTAGAGTATCTAAGAACCCATCCCAGTGCTACCGTTCTAAGGCATCTAATAGATTATAGGAAGGCTACCAAACGGATAGGATTTAACTACCCATCATATATTAATCCTATGACTGGACGTATACATACCCAGTACAATCAGGTTGGTCCTAGGTCTGGCCGGTTTTCTTCTAGTGATCCAAATCTACAGAACGTACCGGCATCAAAAGAATACCGTGCCCCATTCAGGGAACCAGAGTATCTATATGTAACAGTGGATTTTGCTCAACAGGAACACCGCATAACTGCACAGGCATCTGGGGACAAAAATCTACAGCGGGTATGCCGGGAATTGGACGTACACTGTGAGATAGCCCGGCTAGTATATAACGATAAGACTATAACAAAGAGTGACCCCAGGCGTAGAGTAGCCAAAGGGCTTGGGTTGGGTATGTCTTATGGAGCTGGGGCAGAGACTATAGCCAATGGGGCAGGTATTAGCAGTCGAGAGGCCCGTAGAGTAGTTAAGACCTATCGCACACTATTCTCGACAGCAGAGGCGTGGTCTAAACATCAAATTCAAATGGCTCAAGAGGAAGGTTACGTTAAGACACTGGGCGGTCGGATACGTTGGTTTCTAGACGTAGACCCAAACTCGTTCACGTGGCAGAACTCTGCTAGGAATAGCCCAATCCAGGGCACGGCGGCAGATATGATGAAACGGGCCATACTATATGTAGATACCGCTTTACGTAAATATGACGCCGATATAGTTTTAACTGTACACGACGAACTTGTGGTACGTGTTAGGAAGGGGCAAGAAGAAGAAGTTGTTCCAATTATTGTACGAGAAATGGAACGGGCCGGGCAGTATTATGTTAACTGTGTACCCACCCCAGTAGATGTTGCTATAGAGGAGTGTTGGGCTAAATGATAACCTGTGAACTTCAAGAGCTTATAAAATACGTCCGGTTCGTCAGGAACTTTGTGGGTGTAAGGTCGCTAAATCCGATCTATAGGCTGATGTGGCTAGAGACTACAGAATTCACGCTACGTATGCGTGGGATGGACGGTATCATTAGGACGGAGACGGAAGCTGGGGCTAACATTGGTTCTCAGTTATCTGTGTTAATTGACCCCAACCTATTAGCTACGATTCTGGGGACGCTGGAACCAGGTGGGGATATAGCTATAACAAAGAAGAGAAACAAGCTATTAATCAATCAGGGGGATACAGAACGTTGGGTATCTACAGCCAATCCAGACGATTTCCCACCAGACCCAATGGTACAGGACACTACAAAATTCACAGTCCCCTTATCTCAGTTTCTAGGCATTATAGATAGAGTGGGATTCGCAAAGTCTGAAACACGTGATAGACCCATTCTACAGGGGTTGTGTTTAGATGCAGATGCCGACCGTATATTGGCCGGGGATGGGTTACGTATAGCTGGAGCCTTATTGGAACATGATATACCATTGGGAGCTGTGTTAAGTCCACAGGTCTGGGAATGTCTACGTAGTTTGACCTATATAACGGATGTCGATGAGGTTGTTCTTACATATGGAGAAGCGGGCTGGTTCAAACTTGAGACGGATGCCGCTACTGTCTGGATTAACCGTATATCCGGTGAATACCCCACTGTAGCGTATAAGGCCATCGATTCCCTGTTAGAAAAGCCCGATGGTACGGTGCTAACTTTCGATAATGAGGTTCTGTTGAAGCCATTGGAACTAGCCTGTACATATGGTGACCTAGCCATAGAGGCCCAAGAATCTAAGGCATTAACGTTGGAAGTAAAAGATAGCCGTCTATGGCTTAAGATGCAGACTACAGCGGGAGGAATGGACGATTTAATCGAGTATTGCCAGGTAGAGGGACCAGATTCAATTATATACATGGACCCATCCCTATTAAGACAGGCGTTGGAAGCGTCGCCCCTGCCTGGAATAAGAATGACTTTGTGGGGGCCAGGTAGCCCAGCATTAATACAGGCTAAAGATCAATTAACAGCATGGGCAGTTGTGCAAACACCACTAGCTCCAAGCAAAGAGATACTAGACCAATGGGAGCATCCTGTGGTCAAGGAGGAAGATGACAACGGAACAGACGATTTCTAGCCTGGTTCTTTATTCTGGCAACTATATAGTATCGTTACGGGATACCGTAGAGGGCAGCATACAAGACCCTGTTGCTCTTTTCCATGTTCTAGATACCGAAATAAGTAAAAGCGTCAAGGAACGGGAGGAACAGAATCTACGGCTTTGTGCCCAATTAGCTTATGCCAATTTGTACTGGGACCAATTCCCATTAGATATAGTGGACACGTGGAGCTACAGTTTCTATACATATGCCAGTGATAAAACTGGGGGCTATCAGCGTAGTACGATAGATAATATGGTAGATGTGGGCAGGACTTTCCTATTGGGAGAGTTGCCGGAAGGCATACCAGAACAAGTAGAATTATACGATAGGACAGGCAATCCCACTGGTACGGTAGCAGATACTAGGGAACTTCTTTTAGAGCAATCTGCCAGTAAATTGCTCGTGGCGAAGGGCGCGGCTAAGGATGGTAGATTAGAGAGTAATCCAATAGCCCTGGGACAGCTATTTAACCCAGAGGTCTCGGTCCACGTATTGTCTGCTACTATACAGGGTAGATCGCAATTGCCCCCACCAAGGCCAGATAAGTTCAGACTAGCCAGAATAAGCTCATATATCGTAGCATATGAAAATGGGGAGGAACAAGTGGTGGCCGAATTAACCGGCAGCGACACCGCCCTGGTACGTAAGGCCCACGAGTACATTCTGGCCGCGTGTAAGGTAACAGAAGAATGACCGAATGCGTATGGCTTGCCTATACACATTATCTATGGCATGAGTACAGCCTGTTTACATATCCTAGTAACTCTTACACATGGTATAAACGGCTAAAGCGTATTACACATGGTAAAGTCCCGCAATTCACCTATGGAGGTGTGGTTCCATTCATTTTAAGGTTTCTGGCGGCATTGGATGGGTTTGATTGTCTAGTTGAACATCAAATAATAGAACCCGCCCATTGGAGAAAGGAGGCCCAGAATATAGCACAAAAGATTATCGTGGATAGGACGGATTTTGGACCATATGGGATAACGTTAGAGCCGGCGATTTACCTAGTAGACTCTAGCCAACATGCCGTCTTTAGTACGAAGATTCCGCCAGGTATAGTGACAATGGCAATCCAACTAATTAGAAAGGAGTAAAATGGACACCTATACTGAACTATTTGAAACAGAGGTCACCGTTACGGATACAGGACCAATTGTACGGGTAATTGTGGGACGTGGAGCCGATGCCCAAATCCACGAGTTTCCTTACAGCGACATTGCTATGCCAGACGACCCAATGCTGGTTCCCGATGACCAGTTGCTAGAACGAATTGAGCGCCATATGGCCGATGTAATGGAACCAGGGGCATTGAGGGGACGTAAGGTTAGCCGTCCAGCGGAGGGCAATGTCATTCTGGTGGGGGCGGAATTTACCTATGGGTAGACTCTACGAGTTAAAATATCCGAATACGGACAGGCCAGTATACATAGAGGATGCTGGACATCTGTTGAAGATATCGGGCATCCTTCTGCAGGGGCAGGGGGAAAACATACTATTGATGTCCCCCACAGCCAATCAGTTAATTGTCCCAAACGATATTTGCCTGGCGGACCCCACCCTGGAGGAGTGGTGTGCTATTCTCAAGCAGACGGATGATCCCGTATTCTTTAAGGATAATGAACACTGGAACCCCAAAGCCATAGTTCGTAAACAGCAGTATGCGATTAGTGGGGCCATTCAACAGAAAGTCTGGGCCAGGGATGGGTTTCAGTGCTTATACTGCGGGGCTAAAATGGGAGACGTCCAAATGACAGTGGACCATTTCATACCCCTAGAAATGGGTGGGGATAATGACTTGTCTAATTATATCTCAGCCTGTAAACGATGTAACAAGAAGAAGGGGGCTATAGGACCAACTACGTTCTGTAAGCAAGAGGTATTGGACTATGATGGGCTCTGGCAATACCTCCATGGGAAAAGTAGTCTTAGCTTTATCGGGCATTTGAGGTAGAATTTTAGTTTACAAGACCGGAACCTGTGGTATAATGTAAGTGTATTGGGGAACCTTTACATGGGGGAGGCACATTAGTGCTGTTTAGAAGACCTCTTGGGCTACTGCGGTTACGCGGCTTTTCACGATGTCCACAAACTTGTGGGTTAATAGCCCGCCTCCCCGCCAGGGCCGGGTATATGTGGTTATACTCGTTTGAAACAATACCCTAGGCTAACACGGTTTCGTGACTTACTATGTGTATTCACAAACTTTTGCTGGTTCGATTCCAGCCCGGCCCTCCTTTAACAATAGAATAGCGTGGCTTTGAATGGAACACACACACTTGTTGCCAAATCGGAAAAGGCAACGCCCTGGAATGGCGTTAGTATGGGTTCGAGTCCCATCGAGTATAGAAAATTGTTCTGTTGGCTACTACGCTATTGTATAAGAAAACGCGACGTGACTTAGTTTGGTGCTCACAATCTTTATAGCTCAATGTAAGAGCTATGGTATTAGGAACCATAGGTTGTGGGTTCAATTCCCACTGAGAGAAACAAATAAAGCACTACACGCCACCACGTCACTAGAAAGGATCAACCCAGACCTACATAAAGCTCCTCCGATAGTTATTGTGTGTGGCGTTCACGGTGCAGTGGATTATTATTGACAATGGTCTGGGGCGATGGGCAGCCCCGGGAAACCGGGGCTGTTTCTTATTATGACTATATATAAAGCAACGGCAGCTAAATTAGAGGTTTCTACGGATGGTAAAGTCTGGGAGGATATAACAGATTTATGCGGCCCTGTGGAGTTATCTACTGCATATAGTCTAGTCTAGTCGAGTTATATCGGACTATTGCTGGAGCTCCTATAGAGTTCGTAGCTGTAGATCATCCCAAGTGGAAGTTAAAGTTAACAATAGCAACCATAAGAAAGGAGTAAAATGGTAGAGCAATCTCAGGCACGGATGGCTTTGTGGAGATCATTTATGGAGGTTCCCCATAAGGACTATTCTAAACTTGTTCCAGCCTTGACTGGAGCGTTACAGGAGGACCCCGATTTTACAGCAAGGGCTTGTGTATATATGGCCCAAAAGTCAGCTATTCGAGATCAGCAGGACTGTGCCATTATAGCCCTGCTACAGAGCAATCCGCTGATAGTAGGGGACTTTGATCTGGCCCTGGATTATCGTAATGCTGGTCAGGCGCTACTCTTGGGTAGTGATGTATACAGTACAGAGCCAGATAACCTCGATGGGTTGCCCCCATATCGCATCTTTAGGATTGAACGTTATATCCGAGAGTCTAGCAAGAAGCTGCCCCGTAGAATGGCCACCATTATGAAACACTATTATGGGATGCTGGAAGGCGACCACGGCCGGGCCGATGGGGTTATGCTACAGAATAGGTCGGCGGGTAAGGCAGTGTGGCGTCACTATCATATGGATCCCGAACAATGCCCATATCTGCATGCTTTGCTATATGGTCCTGTACCAAAGGATAGCAAATTGGGTGTTCTCAAGCAGATAGCCAACGCAGATAATCCCAGGGAACAAATGCAATTGGCGGTTGACAATAGGATAGACGACCGCATCCTACAATCTGTATTGGACGGGTCAACCGCTAGCTGGTTGATTAGGCTAGCCGTTATGACCCCCACCCAAGCACAGAACATCCGGGCAAGGGTCGAGCGATTGGGGTTACTCAATATTCCAGAGTTTAAGCAGGCTTATATTGATAAAATCAGCCAGGCCACTAAATCAGTGGCATCCAGTGACCACCGTAAGAGCTCCAAGGGATCAGATAAAGAGGTAGATGCCGCTATGGCTGCATCCCAGGAAAAGGCTATTGCGGCTCAAGAACCAATTGGGGGACAGACAGACATTTACCTAGACCATAGTTATTCAATGCAGGTGCCCATCGAAGAGGCTCCAAGATTCGCCGAGCGAATATTGCCCTTGTGCGAAGACGGTAAGATTTTTATCCATAACGATGTGGCCAGACAGCTTAAAGTAGCTGATACTGGTCATCCCTATCAAGACGTTAAGAAAGTCCTTAGGGGTGTCCGGGCTGGTGGTGGCACATTACATAGCGAGGCGTTCAAGCTATCACGTAGAATGGGCAGAAACCCGGATAAGATCGTATTGTTAACGGATGGGGGCGAGAATCGTAATCAGTTGTCTAGAGAATTGAGGCAGTATGAGGAGGAAACAGGTAAGACCCCTGTATTGGTAATGATACAATTTCGTGGTACGGACCCCAATGTTTTGCAGAGTTATTTGAGACAGGAAGGCTATACAATTCAAGTATTTCCATTCACAGGGGACTATTATATCTACGATCAAGTGACAGCTCTATTGGGTGGACCGGCCGTTACTTCAATCTTGGATGTAATTGTACAGACAGAGATTCCCCGCATATTGGAGGTTAAGAATGGCTAAGTTCAAGATTCCTTACCATAAGGAAACGGGGCAACCAGCACATGGGGATGCCTGGTTTGTGAATAGCTATGGTGAAATCTGGAGTAAATACTACCAAGAGAGATATGCACTACGGGTAGCCCGCCCCTTCGTGTCTACGTTAAAATTGGTGGATTGGTTCAGCTCTCGCAGTACAGGGGGATTAGTATTCGAAGACATACATGGTATAAAGTTTAGATTCACGGTCAGGGATATGGTGGAAATGATTCCACATATGAACGGGGATACAATCTCTGGTAGATTTGGTTGGAAGAAGCAGGGAACAGCTATATACAATACGTGGATTGGACCAGAGGATGTCTAGTGGGGCTAGTTTATTTGAGGCACTGAATAGGCTAGAACAGCATACGCTCCGTCCCTTTATAGCTCCCATTCTGGACAGTGAAACTACAGAGGTATTCATTGTCCAGGATGGGTTTCCCTATACATTTAGGGTACGAAACTGGCCTGTGGGCTGGTGGAAAATGGACGCACATCCCACCCTTGAACACATGGCTGAGCTAGATCGGGAGGCAACACCAGAAGAGTATCTGCGTTTTCTAGTCTCCTTGCGGCACATAAACGTTATAATGTTGTATCCCCTCTCTGATACTACATGGTTATGTACTCCCTACAATGCTAGTGATGCCTCACAAAAGGGCTGGAAAGAAGCCATCCCAAGACCGATACATCTAGTTCGTGGGCAGCCAGTCCCATTGGACCCTGTGTCTGCTGGTGTACTGGGTGGGAACTTGTTGTTTCATCTATATCCGTTTCTGTCCAGAGAAACCACTCCTGATATGCTCCGGGCCAGAGCATTGGTACAAGATAGACTAGACACTTTACGTAAAGTCAGGGAGCAGGCTAGGCAACAACAGGCTCTTCTAGAAGACCGTAAACGCGTAGAGGGGGAGTTTCGTTATCAGCTGTCTTTAGTTGGAGCAGAGCTGTTAGATTGGTCCAATGCCAGCGACGGGTATAATGTGACCTGGGAATATGGTGGGGCCAGACATACCGCCACTATATCTAGAAGTGGTATGGCAATCTCCGCTGGTATCTGTATGGAAGGAACAGACAGCGAGCATGACTTAGCTTCACTAGCCTTGGCTATGCAACGTGCTCGAGAACTACACAGATTCGATATGGATGAGGGGCTATGGATATAAGAATATTCTTTTGTCTTGTGCTTATAGTTATTGTAAGCATTATAATAAACTCTTGTGCTCCTAGCACAAAGCTAGTTACGCCTGTCGAGGTTATTCGAGAACCCATTATACAGGGTGAGGTATTTTGGGTGGATGGGCCACAGCAGACCTATCAAGTGACCAGGTTTATAGATGTAGACCATAATAATATATGCTACATAGTGTATGCTAGGGGCATAAGCTGTGTCCCTATGAAAGGACAGTGAATGGATATCGTTCTGGCTGGCTGCGGAGCATTGGGTAGTCAAATAGCTATGCACCTGGTCGGGGATCACACCCTACATCTAATCGATAACGATAGGGTTGGAGAAGAGAACATTGGGACATCTGCTTATAGTAGAGTACACATTGGGATGACCAAAGTTCAGACATTGGCGGAAATGCTATATCTTAAGAATAGTAGAAGAACCAACCCTATATTTGTGCGGGTAGAAAGAAATATACGATGGTATCTGCCGGCACAGGATGGGGAACCATTAGTAGTAGATACATTTGATAATCCTGCTGCTAGGGGATTTACACAATCCCCTCTACGGTCGACTATACACATTGGGGTGTCTGTGGATAGGGTTGGGCTAATAGCGTGGAACAACAGATATCCTATGCCACAAGAGGAAGTGGAAAATAACCCAGTATGTACCCATCTATTAGGTGCAAGGATACTGAGATTAACAGCAGCAGCAGCTACCAATGCTATAGAACGATTTATTGAAACTGGACAACAGAGCGAGCTGATCATTACAGAGAAGGAGGCTCATGAGACGTATATTGGTCCTCAGCCCTCACATAGATGACGGTATCTTGGGGGCTGGAGGTAGCATACCATATTTTATAGGCAGGGGGGATGAGATTTACTATACTGTATTCTCTCTTTCTACACAGACTATAGCCCCAGCAGTAGCAACAGCAGAGGTGACTAAGGCTGCCCATGTTCTAGGAATTCCTGTCAACAATATAAAAATCTATCGTTACCCCACTAGGGACTTCCCACGTCAACGCCAAGGCATTCTAGAGAATTTGGTTGAAATGCGTGGGCAGGTAGATATTGTGTTGACTCCCAATACGTTCGATATACACCAAGACCATGCTACTGTAACTAGGGAGGCTATGCGTGCATTTAAGCATACGTGCATATTAGGTTATGAGCTCCCCTGGAATAACATAGACTTTGAGGCTGCTGGGTTCATACAACTAGAGGAACCGGATGTGGCGCTTAAGACAAGCGCCCTAGAGTATTTTGAAAGCCAGAAGGACCGGCCGTATATGCAGGGAGATCTTATAAGGTCCTTGGCACGTGTCAGAGGCGCGCAGATGGGATGGGACTACGCAGAAAGCTTTGAGGTTATTAGATGGATCGTCAAATAGGCAAATTATCGAATACGCAAGTTAGCATGTATCAGCAATGTCCGAAACTTTGGTACATTAGTTACATATTAAAAATCAGGATGGAGGAGAAACCTCAGCCCCTGTGTTTTGGCATCGCCCTTCACGATGGGATGGAGGCACTGTGCCACGGATGGAAAGAGGAAGAATATCCTGCCGTAATGGCTAAGCAGGTTTTTGAAAAATCCTATAGGGAGGGAGAAGGCAAGGGGCCGAACCCGGAGTATTGGATAGCTATTGGGAGTCGCTTGATTGACAACTTTGACCAGAAATTACAGCAGCTGAAGTTCGAGCCAGTAATCAGTGAGCAGATGATGGCTAACGATCATTATGTCGGGAAGGTGGATTGCATTGGCATGGTCGATGGTGTAAGAACTGTTATTGATTGGAAGACGGCCAGTAGACCATACGAAGACAGGGATGTCGAATTGAGCGATCAGCTAACAGGATACGCCTGGTTAACAGGATGCCATAATGTGGCCTTCTGCGTGGGCGTCAAAGACACCGGAGATATATACTGGTATTCAACAACACGCACTCCACAGCAGGTATCGGAATATGAGGATAGGATTTTAACATTGAGGCACGAACTTAAGACTAGGGCAGAATTCCCTGGCCGTCATAACCGGGAGGCGTGTATGGCGTGGAATAGGAAATGCGACGCTTGGCTGCTTGGCGCATGTGAAGGATTAGATGACTTCTGAACAAGAAATGTTAAGGAAATCTCGAGCCAGGATTATGTTGGATATCCATGTAAGCCATTTCTCCTATACCCCCATGTTAACATTATTTATGTATAGAAAATCTTGTAGCTAAAACTACGTTTTTTCAAAAATGCCCGAAAATCGCCATATTTTTACAAGTCGGTTCAAAAAACGTAGGATTAAAACCCCCATATGTGGGTCAAATCCTACATTTTGCTAATATTTACCCATATATAGGGGTATGATAAGATACAGGTAGTTTATACTTTGTAAGGGACTTTTTCGTGTTTATTGCTATACCCCCAGGGAGTATCCATGAAAGCTGTTGATTTCTTAAGTCCACTGGAAACTTGTCTACCAAAAATGCGTCTGCAGGCCGAGTGGCTAGAGCTGAGCGATATCTATGGGATGCCCGGCGGATTTGCCGAGCACTGGCGATTTACCGTCAGGGACAAAATCAACTGGCTGTTCACAGAGGTGCGACCCAGAATGTGTCTTGTATGTAGTGAACCTTTCACTACATTTCATTTGCACCACGCTTTAGTAAGCCGGCAGGACGTTAGAGGCTGGAAGCCTAATTTAAGATTGCTCATAGATACAGAGCTCAATCTTGTCCCGTTACATGAGGATTGTCACCTGAGTAGCCCGCCCTCCCGAGAGGATTGCTGGGACTATCAATGTAGTTTCTATGGGCAAGAGATTATGAAGAAATGGTATTACGATCTACCCTGGAAGACAGAACCACCTAGGAGGCTATAATGCAGCATCACGTCGCTAGAGTAGAAATGGAATACTTCCCACTGGTATCCGTTAATCGGGCCTATGTGAGAAATAATCCCAGGCTGGGACATAAGGAAGACGTAGACCTATGGCTAACAAAATTCAAAGCAGAGCTGAATAAAGAAATTGGAACGAGATTGCCGGTAGCCCTGGATACCCGACCTAGGCTAGAACTTAGTTTACTATGGAGAAAAAAGCGGGGGCGGATACCGGACGCAGATAATTTTGTCAAACTACCCAAAGACATTGCCGCTATATGTCTGGGGATAGACGATTGGTTGATCGATCAAACCAGCGACACCACTATATTAGAGGATGGGGATAATTGGCTAGTCTATACCCTACACTGGTCAACACCGGATAGGGAACTACAGTCACAGGAAATCCCATATAGTGCGAAATCGATGGGACCCCTGTTGAGCCAGGGATGGATAACTAAGCTTAAGCTACAGAATATGGATATGTGTATTGGGTATGGCTCTGCCTATTGTATGACCTGTGAGGCCTTGGAATATTGCCCAGAGTATTTTGACCCCAGTGTATACGAAGACTGTCCATGTAAGAAATGTGATATTGAGATTTGTCCCTGTAGAGGTAATGACCCGGAGTATGAAGAGCGTAAGAAGAACATACTTAGATGGTGGAAGGCCAAGGGCGTTTAGATCCCGATATCGTCTAAGTCAATGGGGCAGCGCATGGTCACCCCAAACTTGGGATGCACAAAGAACATACGTTGACTAGACCGGTTAATTTTCTTTATCCTCTTCGCTCCGTATGCGCTAACACCTGGCATAGCCCCATTAGCAAAATGCTCTATATCTGGTGATTCCCAAGTGGCCTCTGTATGGAAGTGTGCCAGTAGAGCGTAGTCCGGAACAATCATACATTCTTGTAATTCTTCTACCGTCTTGGGGCTAGCTCTACGGATCATACGACGTTGGGCCAACCTAAACATCCCTACATAGTTCCTGGCGTCTCTTGTGGCCCCGTACCAGGGGAATCCAGCATAGGACCGTATATCTTCACCATGTATAGCAAAAAAGTTCCACCCTTGTATGTTATGACGTACATACCAGCTTTCAGGTATAATCCAATCTATATTGGGCTGGTCCTGTAGCATCATTTGCATTATGCGGTAGCACATATAGTCGAAGTTTTCTGTGGGGGACGACTTACGTGGATCACTGGTCACACGCCCATGATTCCCTGGGATGCCAATAAATGTCACTCGTGGAAATTGCTCCGCTAACATTAATAGCCCATGACCGCCTATATCAGCAGCCTGTAACGTTTGCTTAACTACCCCCAAGTCCACCCTGCCCTCATGCCCCGGCCGGAGGTGGGCGTGCTCTACCCAGTCTCCTAGTCCGAACACAACTACATCGCTGATGGGAAATGCTTGATGTTTCACTACACTGGCAAAGGCCGTGAATACATGGCGCATTCTGGCCTCTGCTATTTTACTGTTGTATTCCCCAAAATCCTGAACTAGATCGACTGGCGTTTCCTGCCCTAAATGTACATCCGATAACAGGAGAACGGCAGTCTGTGGGGTTTCTGCCTGTGGGGCTTTGGGAGGAGAGCTGACTGGGGCTAACTTGAGCACAGAAGACATTTCCACCAGGGTTTCTCGAAGCCAGGCCTTCTGCCCAATTTTTCTATTTAGATACTCGATCTCTTTACGTAAAGCCTGATTCTGAAGCTGTAGGCTCTTGATGCCTGTTTCCTGCTCATATGTAGATTGCGCCAAAAGCTTGGGGAAGGTCAGCCCACGTCTGGCCATTGCCGAACGTAGGGTTGTGGAAGGTATGTCAAGAAGACGGGCCAGATCTGTTGGAGTTGTGCACCGTGGAACCAGATCGATGGCGTGGCGAAAGATTTCGTCCCAATTATAATTTGTCATAGTACATATATTATACTACAGGTTCCTGTCCTGTAAACTAGCTTGAATTTCCCGCCTGATTTTATTAACGACTTTAGAATCCCCCAGTTCCCCTTCCAAATCCCCAACTAAGTCTACGTGAGGACCTCCCTCCCATTCATTCAACGCCATCAATCGCGTAGTGGTAATAGTCTCCCAACTAATACCGGCTTGAGCAATGGCGCGTTCTAGGCCTTGTGCATATTCCACAAGCAACTTGTATCCTCTCTCAACCCACTCTAGTACAGCTATTCGTTCTACGGCCTTGTCTAAGGTCTCGGAGAGCGCGTAGTTCTCATCCACAAGTTCCTTACATTGGGATTGTAGAGATATAATCTGTGTACTATCTCTCTGGTCCACAGTGATGAGTTGATCGCGTAGGTCTCGTATCTGCTCGTCCTTGTATCGTAGATTAGCCAGCAGATCATCGGTAAGTGCTGTTCCAGCATCCGAACTGATACGTTTCTCTTCCGTCCGCGTTTCACGGACTTTGGCTAGATATGCCAACCAGCCAGGTATAGATGCCACGGCAATAGTAACCAAAAATTGGCCTATGGCGATCCAATCTATATTATTCATAGACCAGTTCAAATATATCTGAAGACCACTCTTCTGTGAAATGGGGACCAAATGGACCGAATGGGGTATACGTAATTGTGCCTCTAAATTGGCATGGCGATGTGGACCCTTCCGGTATAATCAGAGAGAATTTGAATGTCTTATCTCCTGCCTCAATTGGGCACGCTTCCTGACCAAGCTGCGTCACAAGATTTGAGCACTCTATTTCATAACTACATACCCCTCCCATTGGCCAGGCCGCACTACGTGTAAGCTCTAATATAGCCCTATCCGGTCTTATGTCTACTATATGCACGGGCCTCTTGATGCTATAGAACATGCCATCCCCTGTAGCACTAGCAACCGTCACAATCAAGGCCCATCCTATTAGAATGGCCTGAGAGATTGCTAAAAAGCATATCCATTTTTGTGTTCTAGATGACTCCATAAAGTTCTTCATTGAAATACCTCTATTAATCTATCCAAATATCCGTTCAAATCAAATGTAGCCCACTGGGACCCGCCACCTAATGTGAAGATAGTAAATCCCAATACCCTATTATTATGCTGAGCGTTCCATATATCTATTCTCGACTTGAACTGTAAAATCTGCTCTACATAATGATCCCAATTCCAGCAGGCATCCTTCCAACCCGCGTTGGGATTTAACCAGCCATCCGGGCTTATGTGTACTGCCCCAGCTTCCCCGAATACATATTTTGGATACAACCCATGTTCTCGAAATACGGGATCCCAAGATTCCATAGCCCGTCCAGCATAGTGTCTAAAATTATCCTTCATAGTACAATAACCATCTGGACGCGAACCCCAGTAGGAATGGTAACCAAGCGCACCATCTGCCTCGATAGCCGCCCGAACAGCAGGTAACATTAATTCTACCTGTTCGCCATGTTGAGGATTACCCACTGCCGCATTTAACACTAGCGGCCTAGCTGGGAAGCCCTCCTTTCTAAGCTCTTCGCAGAATTGGGCGTCAAACTCTGTTATGCGTTTTATTCCATCGATATCGTCTGTGGCTATCATTTCATTCAACGATTCCACAAAATCCACATAGTTTGCGTTTATGAGAAGGGAGTCTAAGAAAGTCTCCAACCATTTGCGGGGACCGTCTGTCTTATTGATGAACTCGCCCTGGTCGGCCCGCCATTGTCTGAATACCGTTAATGTATTGGGGGATACCCGTTTGAATTCTTTACAGAACTCAATATTCAATACTGTTTTAGCTATCCCTGGTCGAACAGTCTGTACATACTCTATATCGTTTTGAACACGCTTCTGCCAATGTAACCCCACTACATTTAGACCAGGAGGAGGCGTTTCCGCAGGCAATATCAATCGCCAACTCTCCACCCCATCGTAGGCTTCATCCAGCCATCCCTCTGAACCATCAATAGGATCTAGCATCCAATAGGCTGTCCCTTCCCGCCTAACAACTAGCACAAAATGCTCTAGCGTAGTTGGCTTGACTTCTGCCATAGCACAATAACCCTTATCTAACCATTCGTCTACATTTGTAGGGGAGGAGAGTTTCAACCCAAGTTTATCTTCAATCCAAGTCCAATAGGGGCGACATACGGTGTAACCATTGGCAGTCAATGCCTGGTTCACTGTAGCAGGTGTAGCCCAAGCATCTTTCTTATAGAACCTAAGCGCCATGGCTAAACACGTTATAAAGCATCCCATTTGCCCTATCGTATACTTACAAGTGGCTGCTCCAAATCTCAATCCACTCCATAGGGCATTCTTTTGACACAACACTAATTCGGGGGAGGGGGTAGTCCCGCTATCGTAGACAATATCTGGATAGTATGTATTGTAGAAATCCTTTAGGGCAACTTCCCCTCCGGGCCAGGCATTCGGTCTAATGACGATAACCCTACGTTCCCCAAGTTTGCACCCTATCCCAGCGTCGTCAGCACTGAATCCAATAGTTCTTCTTTTAGGGAAGTACTCCCGCATAGCATCTAATGCTTCTTGTTCTGTTGCGTCTGGTGGTAATAGGACATAGGTCCGATCGTATGGTTCCCGTGCTGGATTCTCGCACTCTCCTGCAGGCGGAACGATCACAGTCCCGACTTGTACCAGCTCTGCATCATCCCAGTACGCATCGTTGATCTTGAAAGGCCAACGCACTTTGGCCCGAATGAATACTGTCACCTTGTTGCCCCGTGCTGTCGCCTCGACCTCAACCGGCCGACTGTACCCATTGTAGCAGTACAGAGGGTCGCCCCAGGCTACACTCTCAGCGTATGGGTTAGTACCACCGGTAGTATCAATTCCCACCGTGAAGCGGAAATTCCTGTTGGCGTCGTTCTGTGACTCCCCGTTATCCGCTGGTATGTCGGCTTGCTCCAAGCACACATTCTCGCCAAATCCGACCAACGTGCCCTCTGACCATCGAGCATCACCCGGGTGTGGAAACCCGTCTCCGTTGTGATTGCTCCAGGCGTGTCCATAGACACTGAACCTGAGCTTGGTGCCCGGTGCTACCTGCACTGTCTGCATAAAGCCCGCGTCAAATCGACCAAAGGTCTTGAACATCATAATACCCTTGGCCCCGCTCCGTGCCCGTCGATGAGCCCACGCATCCTTCACTTCTGGCAAGTGCCACTTGCTCTCTTCCAGTCGAGCCCACGCCACCCATCCTGGAGGTGTGAACACATTGCCGACCGCGATCTCCTCACCCGAGAACGATCCGTCACGTTGCTCAGTGAACACGCGCACCCTATGGCTATACTCCTCTGCCCAGTCCGCCTCAAACGCCCCGTTTTGCAACAGATTCTCTGTCACTGAGCTACCTCCTTTTTCCATTCTTGCCACTTGGCCTCCAGTTCCTTTGACCGCCGATCTCTCGGCCACGCCTTACGCCTCTCTGCTAGTTGGATCAGTTTCTCAACGTCTGCCGTGTCTATCTCTAGTGTGTACGTGGTATCCTGATCCCATTCTACTCGAGTGCCCAATTTGCCGTCTATAACGACTTGCGACTCCCTGTAACCACCGAGTTGCTTTGTCTCCTCTTTGGTCAGTTGCAATACGTCGTCAATACGTAACAACTGATTCATCTCCGAGAGGTGCGCATTCTCAGGCAAGCACCTCAATAGTTCTAGCCTTTCCCATGCTGTTAGCTGTAACTCCACTTTTCTCCTTCTATTGATTGTTCGATTTTCTTGTGCTCTACACTTCTGCGAAAACGGCAGGCCCGTTCATTTGCAAATTCCCTACCTCTGAGTCAATCGTCGCTGTCGCCGTAATCCAAATAATCCATTCATCCGTATCTACGTCTATAGCGTCATTCAAGCTGGTTTCCTTGATCAACCAGTCAGAGCCGCTGTCTCCAGACGTGTTAAAGCTGGCTAGTTCTGTGGCCGTCTCTGGATTATTGGTAATGTCCACTTTGTAGATTTTGACTGTCCAATAGTCATTCCCATCGTTTCTTCCATCGACATAGAGCGTCTGTTGCCAATACACCAGCGTACAATCTTCATAGACCGTAGCGGCAAAAACCGTCTGTTCTGCCCCGCCAATACCACCCTCAATCGACCAGCAGGAGTCAGTCACCTCTGCAAATGTAAGCAGATACCCGCTTCCAGATATATCTCCAACATCACCCGGCTTGTACCGTGTCCCATCAGCCACGAGCACCTTCCCGGCTGTTACACCGTCGCCGTGCACAATTCCCTTACCAGACGAGATATTCACATCCCCAGAAAGGCCAATATTACCACTAACGTCAAAGTCGTAGGAAGGATCAGTTTTGCCAACACCAACCTTTCCATCGTCCGTAATCACAAAATCGGTTGTACCAGTTCCAAGCCAGAGAACATCATCGTCCTGAGCAGAATACGACACGCCCATCCCGAACGTATCGTCTACATTGGCGTTCCCAGTTCTATCGAATTTGATAAGTGCATACCCGTCATCCACCAGGTTCAACAAGTAGGTTCCGTCAGCGTCACCACCGATTCCTACCGGCCCGCCGAACGAGGACTTTGTCGCACCTTCTGACTTAAACGCCCAGTTGTTCGTCGCACGGTCTAGCAATTCCTCAACGTAAAACCCGTACTGATTGGTTGCTATCCCAGACCCAGCAAGGTCTCTGGCTTTATAGTGGATCGCATTGGTGATGGTTCCTGCGCTCTGCTCAATAGCCGACGAGAATCCCATCAGCTTCGTAACTGTACCTGAGCTGGCATAGTCTGGCCTAGACTGGAAGCCCGTTATATGACCATAGTCCTCAGAGCCGTCAAAAACCTGATTAGCGTCAAACGCCGCATGACCGCTGGCATCTGCACCGGTCACTGTTTCCTCAACAACTATCCCGTGAGAATTTGCCGCTGGTGATCGAGTACCACCAACCACAACACGCGGGCTGTTTGACGAAAAAGAGTTGTTGCCTACGATCAGGACTTTGTTTGTATTGTCCCAAAAGAAATCTGAATTATCCTCTTGCAATACTCCGTTCGTGCCCAGGAACAGTACCGATCCCGCTGTGCCGTCTGTGTCTGTGGTCCCAATGTTTAATGATCCACCGTCCCCTGCACCGCTATGCTCGTGTGCTGCCAACCCGCCCTGCGCTCCTTGTGCGCCTTGACTGCCGGTCGCGCCCTGCGCTCCCTGTGCGCCTTGCGCTCCTTGTGCGCCTTGCGCTCCCTGTGCGCCTTGCGCTCCTTGTGCGCCTTGCGCTCCCTGTGCGCCTTGCGCTCCTTGTGCGCCTTGTGCCCCCTGACTGCCGGTCGCGCCCTGCGCTCCCTGTGCGCCTTGTGCCCCCTGACTGCCGGTCGCGCCCTGCGCTCCCTGTGCGCCTTGTGCCCCCTGACTGCCGGTCGCGCCCTGCGCTCCCTGTGCGCCTTGTGGACCTGCCCCTATTTCTGGGCGTGGGATAGTATCGTATAAATACTCCAGTCTACTGACACGCCCTACAATCTGCTGTATAATACGCCCCAATGGGGAATTATTAAAACTAATCACGTCCCCTCATACTCCAGTCTAGCTTGAATGGTCTCATTGCCTTCTCCATCCAACCCTAATACAACAGACCTAATAATGGCATCGAACTCAAACCATAGATACTTCGTACGAACCTTATATCCATAATCCCAATCAATACCAAACACCGATTGAGGGGTATCTATAGGGGTAGCTCCAAATCTATAAATCGGTCTTCCAGCTTCTAATAGTGCCCTAGCTGCTTCTCTTACACCATTAGCGGCGCTTTGGTCCCTGGCGTCCGCTGTTGCCTCACATCTATTCCAGATAGATTTATTATAACGTTCGGCATCATATGCCTGTTGTATCTCCCGGCTATCGTCGGAATCCTGTCCGGCCCCGTATACATAATTTATTTCCTCTGTGTAGTCGACATCTAGCAAGGGATTTCGTAGATTACCCCTAGCAGAATCGAACAATATACCAATAGCTGTCACATCCTGGCCAGGTTGCCCAGTCCACGTTCTAAACTCAAAATCTATAGATGTAGGAGTTATACTATTAGGCACAATATCGAAGAATACTTCTGTGCCGGCCTCTCGACATGCTTTGGCTAGTTCACCTATAGCCCCGCCACCACTGGGTAACAATAGACGTTTATATGCCGTGCTACTGGTTATTGTAGGTCCTGCACTAAATTCGCCCTGAATAGAAAGATTAGACCAGGCCCTGGTCCCCGCATCTGGTGTAGGATTAACCCCATCTGCCAAGGCTTCGGTGACGACTTCCTTCATCATATCGTCGCCATAATCGGTCTTATCTGACTGAGCCGATCCTGTATATGCCGCTACAATTCTACGTCTCAACAGATCGTTAGGATTGGGACCGCCTATAGTAAACTGTAGACCCTGTTCAGTAGTTTGGAATAAGTATCTACGTATAAAATAGACACCCCATAGCGTTAGCCGCCTTCCGGTTGGAGCGCGCCATATTTGTACCATACGGTCGGGCTTATCAATGACCAGAGACATATCGAAATTGCTGGGCAGGCCCATGCTAAAATAAGATACAGCGTTGACCTGCTTGGCCGCCGAGAGCCATAATACATTATCTAGAAAAGATTTTCCACTCTCATCGGCAATTCGCATACCTGTATCGTCGGTTAACCAAAATTCATAGTCAGCCATTAATCATAGCTCTTATATGCATCCTTCCAAAGTAGATAGCAGTCTACCGTAGGGCCACCGGCAACATCAATGAAGCATGTTATAGTGTTGTTTCCAGGCAATAGGGAGAATGTACCAAAATCGGAGCCCGCAAGGATTGCGTCTGGTCTAGCACCAAAAATGCTAGATATAATAGTCTTTCCTGTGGGGGTCAAATCTATAACCAGTTCCTCCCCATCGAGCAGCGAGTAGTCGAATGATAGCCCTCTTCCTGTAGTTTCGTTTCTTACTTGTATAAGGCGTACTGCTGTACCGCCATCTCTACTTACTATTATCTTAGGAAAAGCTGGCGCGGTTCCATTATTTGTAGCTGTTGTGTCCCCGGCATATGTGAATGTACCAGTCTGGTTACAGGCTATATAAATATCATAGTTTGCCTCTATGATAGGATCGCTATACCCTATGGCCATGGCATGCGCCGTATCGCTGGAATCAATATCCATATGAGACCAGCTAGCTCCATTCCACTTTATTACGCTTGCCTCTGTGGTTAATCCCCCGGCGGAAGCACCACTGAATCCCATATACAGTATATTATCTGGGCCAATGGCCAGCTGATACACTTCTCCAGCCGAACCAGCACCCAATGGTTGCCATGTTGTTCCATTAAACATAGCTACACGAGCTATAGTCTCCCCGCCTATTTGTGTGAAGTCTCCTCCCACGTATACAGCCCCATTCGAAGCGATTGCTATGGTGTTTATTACGGTTCCTGTATCTACACCCCCGCCCACTTCTGCCCAAGCTGTTCCATTCCATTTGGCAATACATGCTGTATTTGCTACCCCGCCAACAGCAGAGAATGTCCCAACTATGTAAATATCTCCATTGGGATGTACCGCAATTTCATAGATACGTCCATCGGCTGTTCCAGTCCCCATGCTAGTATAGGATGTACCATCCCAGTATACTATTCCATCCCCGTTAGCGTCGCCCCAATTCGTAAAATCTCCGCCTATATAAAGCTTGCCATCATGCCCTATTGCTAGCGCGTATACAGCAGCCACCCCACCAGCAGCCACAGCGCTCCATGCTGTACCGTTCCATTTGGCTATGTAATCCGCGTCTGCATCTCCATGTGCATTGGTAAAATTCCCGCCCGCGTATAGTATACCGTCTGCATCAAATACAAGCGCGTACACATTGGCGTTGAAATCGTTTACGGCCCCTAGTGTCTCCCAGGAATCACCATCCCAGTATGCCACATAATTTCTGTTGGCGACATTATCCCATCCAGTAAAATTGCCTCCTATATATACATACCTATCTATCCCTATAGCTATGGCCCATATTCTAGTAAAGCCTACTGCCGCATTTGGGGGACCAAGATTGTTCCATTGTCCAGAACTATATAATCTAGCCATTATATAACGAAAGGACGCGCTATCGGAGTAGTCCAAATGGGATGCCCCCTCCCCTATTTCATACCAATACGGATCTGGGGCTAAGAATCTAACTACAGCTCTCTGCCAAAAGCATGGGTCATTTTTGGCGCTACGTTTACCCTCTAGTCCCCTATCGTAATGGGCCATCAACTCTTTTTCTACTGTAGCTCCCTGATAACGTATTCTAAGAGGTTGATAGCCGTCCTTGTCTTTTGGTACAGCATCGAACGTTGCCCAGTCTATAAACTCTTGGATATTGCTATGTAGATTGGAATCAGATGTACCACGAAACACCCCACCCAATGAGAAGGAACGCGGCTGTTCTTTTATATTGTTCAGCCGTCCCCCTGGTAGAATAGCATAAAGGTCTGTATTCAATGCTAATGGTCCCAGGCTACCGCCTAATACATCCCCTATATCAAAATGCAAGTCATCCTCAAAATCTAGAATCTCACCACCTGCTCGGCTAGTTGCAACCCGAATAGACGTACTTGCGTGAGGATCCCCTACCCAATAGCATCCAGGTTGATCCCCATCTATATATGTATGCGTATCAGATGTCTGTATACACATAGCCCCATCAACATATATATATCTTCCCGCTGTTGGGTTAGCAGTTATAGATACACGAAAGCTACCCAAGGCGTCTGCTTGTGTGAACAATCTAGTGCTAATTCTTTTCCATACCCCTGTGGCATCTGTACCAGCAGTCCAGACTATATCCATATATTGCGTTGCGAGGGTGAAGTCCGTCGTATATATACGTATTGACTGTCCATTAGCTATATCGAAATTGCTTGGGACGTATATCCAAACACTCAATCTATACATTGTAGTAGTGCTAAGTGATAGAGTGTATTGTGCTAGGATCGCATTGTCCTGGTATGTAGCCTTAGCGGAATATGCACCAAATTTTGATTGATCCGTTGATTGGGCAATTGTATTAGTGCCCCCGGCTGTCCAACTAGTTACTCCTGGCTCAAAGGACGGATTTGTTACTAAATTTGTAGCTGCTACAGGGCTAATCGCTTTCCAATCGCTCATATATTACCCCCACAATGCCCGCAATATTGCGAAGCCTTCCTCTACCGCGCCAAAGTCTGTTCCTGTTAGCGTTACACCACCAAGATTATAATTGTTCTCAATCGTAGTTTGAGTCGTGCTTCCCATTGCTCCTTGCATAGCGGGAGCGCCTACACCAGCTATAGTTAACATCGCATCGTTTATACCACGAAGTGCGGACTCAAATGGCGATGGAGAACCAGGGCTAAGATCGTCTGGTATGTGTAAATTGTTTAGCGCATTATTGATATTCTTTATAGTTCCTAGTAATCCGGAAGCCGCCTCATTTGCGTTACGGAATCCTTTGAATATTCTAAGCAGTTTCCCTTCCAACGTCTCAAGGGCCGGGTTCAGATATGTAGTTATTTGATAGGCTAAATCACCGACACCCTGTTTTAACCCTCCCTCATCCATTATAACGTCCCGAATTTTTACCATCCAGCCCTTTATAAGCTCGAGCTTCCCGCGCATCGTCTCTAGAGGTGGGTTAAGTGTATCCCGAATTGTCGTTGCTAGTGCACTCAGCGATGTATCTAACGCCTCAATGGCGGGCTTTAGGGAGAACATTATATAAAAATACAGACGTTGCAGAATGGGCATCAGAGAATTTGTTATGGTAGACACTACTGTAAGCAACCATTCGTCTAACGTCATTACCAGTGGTATAAGCCGTTCCTCTAATATATACACCACTGTATCTGACATATAAACAGATACAATCTCCAAGGCAGGTAGCAGATGATCTTGTAATACGGTCACCATACCATCTATTAAGCTGGCCATTAAATTCTCACCGGCCCTCTTAAACCCACCAATCAACCCACCAATCAAATCGACAATAGAGCCTATCTTCTCCAGTACAGTCTGCACAGCCTCAATTAACCCACCACTGAAGACTGTCTGGATTTCGTTAACCATATCCGTTATAATAGAATGCCCAACTAGTCTATCATATAGACTCTGGAAGAACTCTATTACGCCCTCTACGAATCCGCCTATAGCGGCCAGTATAAATCCGAACGTCGCGGTAAATATGCCAGAGATTGTTTCTAGGACACCTTGGAAGTATAATTTCATTCCTTCCCAAGCCCCCCTCAGGTGGAACATCATAGCGTCCGTATCGCCCGATATAATAGCCTTTATTAGACCGAACGCGTGAGCGAACCATTCGGTTAGACCAGTAATGATGTTACGAATACCATTAGATACGCTGGCCCAGGCATCTGCCAATGCGTTTATAACATGGGCTATGGCCGTAACCACGCCAGTTATGACACTTAGAAGCGCTACCAATAAAGCGCCAATAGTTATTCCAGCTACCTGCAATACTGTTTTAACGGCGTTCCACACATCCTCCCAGGTCCATCCCCAACCCTGTATTGCCTCAGTAACACTAGCAAACGCCTCCTGGAATTGTGGTAAAATAGTATTTCTAAAGACATCGACTACAGTTAACGCAATATCTTGTATGACTGTCCATGCTGTCACGGCCACTGCCTGTATAATAGGCCAGTTTGTCTCAAACCACAGCCTTATCTCCTCCACAATACCTAGTACAGTATCCCGGAAGACGGGCCAATTTATCATCACCCAATCATAGATGGTTTGCACAGACCCCACTACAGTGTCTCGGATGATAGGCCAATATTCTTGTATAACCTGTTGTATATGCCCCATTGTCTCTTGGAACTGAGGAACTAGCCCAGAAAAGGTTTCTTGTGTCGTTGTCCAGGCATCTGTTAATGGTTGGAATAGCCCCTCCATCCGTGTCTGTAGATCTAGCTTGGCGGCATCTATAGCGTCCTTTATGGGGTCTCCTAATTGGGTAGGATCGACATCAAATGTAGGCAATATATCCTCTATAGCTGCGCCTGCTCCACCACCACCAGCAACTTTCTTAAGTGCTTTATCCAGGTCATCTATTCCTAGTGCCTTTGTAATTGGTTGCATTTCGGATTGGAGCTTCTCAAACTGCATTAACTGTTTGAGTAACCGCTCCTGGATAGTCACTTGCTCTTGTAGAGGGTCTAGTTGTTCTTCTGCCCTTTTCTTCTGTTTCTCGGCAGCCTTAACACCATCCTCTGCTGCGTCAACCCTGGCCTTAGCGGCCTCGAACTCTTTCTTTTTGGCGGCTAAGGCTTTAGGATCCGCCCCCTCCCTCAATAATTGATTATACTCATCCATTATTGTGGATAGGCTGCCTTGGGCGTCTTCTTGTTCTGTTAGCGCATTCTTAAGTGCGGTCTCTGCCTCTTCTACTGCTTTGGTTGCTCCCGCAAACTCTAATTGCCTACGGGCCAACTCCGCTAGCTCAGCTCCAAATTTGCCACCGGCCTCTGTTAGTTTATCAAATATGCTAGTATCTAATTCCCCAGTCTCTTGGAACTTAGCCAATACACCAGCCATTTCTTGAGATAGGTCTGCATACAGGCTTTGTGCGACGTCCTTACCCATATCTCCAGAACTGACCATAGTAGACAATGCCTCTTGTAGGGGGCTTTGCAGTTTTTCTAATACACCAAAGTCTGCGGCCGAGAACCCCTCCAGATACATCTGAAAGGTCTCGCGACTCCAGTCCATTAGGCCCGCTACTATTTTGGGAGCAGAGTGTGGGGCTAACCAGGAGGTAAGCACAGAACTTAGGTAATTCATTACAGAGGTAAGCGTGGATGCTATACCCTGTACAATGCCCTCTGCTAGAGAAGCAACTATTTCTATACCACCACTGAAAGCAGCAGATGCGGCTGTCATTAGCCTATCTACAAGCCCAGTAAGCAACCCTTTGCCCGCTTTTTCTGCGGCAGCAGGAAGAGCGCTCATGTGGTGCTCCAATCTCCATATTCTATTGGCTGCTTCTGCGGCGGTTTCCTGTGCAGGCAGTAACCCCTTCACTAAGTTCTTAAACCCATCCGCAGCCATAGAGGCAACTGCCCCCAAATTAACCAGTATAGGATACAAAGATCCCCCCTCATTGGCTGCTGTTTTTATGGCTTTAGCGGCGGTGGATACTGTATCTATAACCGACTTCCAGGCAGGTAGAAACATCTGCCCCAGGCTGGCATACATTTCTGGTAATACACGTCCGGTCAATGACCGTAGCGCTTTTGTAGGGGATTCCATAGCTGCACCATAGACATTAGTAAGCGTAGCAGAGTCCCGTATAATAGCCTGAACCCTGGCCTCTACCTTCTCACGTTGGGTGAGCTGATCCACTGTCTTGCCCAGAGCTTCGGCAAATTTCTTTTCCTCTTCCTTCAATTGTGTAGACAATAACATACGACGCAACATATATGAGTTGCCCGTGCTAATAGCCATCATTAGCTTGTTCATTGTCTCAGAGGAGTCTTCTTGCAAGAGAACAGCCGCGCCTTGTGCTACATTAGCCAGTTGAGTGGAGTAGGCTAAATCCACCTGATTCCTGGCAAACAGGGCCACAGAACGTGAGGCAGCATCATACCTAATCCCTGCCTTATTCAGATCATCTATGGCCTGGTTTATCTCGTCCCTTTGCATACCTACTGTCTGACCAACAGCCTGAGCCACAAGCCCCATTTCTTGGAAGGATCCTGCGGTCTTGATTGCTGTAGGGCCTAATTTAGACAGGGATTCGGCAAGATTCACCACTGTACCAATCAGGGCGCTAGCGGCAGCTTGAGCGACACCGAAGGCGGCGGCACTCTTTAGCATACCTGCCCCCATGCTTTTTAGGCCAGACGTAGCGCCTTGTATAGCCGGGCCGGTCTTATCCTGCCCTTCAATTATGACCTTTATTGTGGTATCTCTAGCCACGAGACCTCATCTTTTGCCGTTGTGCCTGTACTTGGAGCTCCATACCCTTACACCGTAAGTCCCTTAATGCTGTCAGGAAGTCTTGCCCCACTAAGACCACCCCAGGTGGAAGGTTATACAGCATCCGTATTCGATACTCTACGTATTCTTTTGGCGGCCGGCCAGCCCCCGCCCATAGGAAGCTGGCCAGCCGCAAGGCTAGTTTTTTCCGCCTTCTTTGGGATTAGTGGCCTCCTCAACAGCTTCACGGATAGCATCCGCTATATCTGATATGGCTGTCCACTTCATATTTCTAAGGGCCTCCTCCTGTTCCTCTTCGGGAATACCCTCCAGGTAGACAACGTGATCGAATACCTTCAACATGTCAGTAAAGCTGTCCGACTCCAGCTTCTCCAGATCACCTAGCGTCATTGAATCTAGATTAACCCTAATCTCCTGTGCCATCAATCCCTCCTATATATTATGATGCTACGATTGTAGTTGTGATGGAGCCGACCTTAACAGTGAATCCAACCATAATTGGTCCACCAGCGCTGGCATCCATAGCTGGATATGTAAAGCTTGTTAGCTGCCCAGACCCTGTGGTTAATTGCTCATGTCCGGCAGAGCCGCCACGTGGCGACCACCGCAAACATATCTCACCGCCACAAGTGCCGGCCTCCTCAAAGGCGTTACGTACCAACTGATACGCCTCATCATCTGCCTCTGTATAGACAATAACAACCTCCAGCTCCATCGGCTCTCGTTTACCGCCGCCTGGCAATGCCGTATCGCCTGAGAACGTGTAAGCCTCACCGCTCATGACGGTCTGCTCAGTACCACTAATACTCTGAGCCTCACCACTGATATCCGTCCACGATACGCAGTCGTCTACACTGATCTCTAGTTTCCCGCACGCCATTGGGACTTGATTTGTAGTTTGTGCCATTATTTCCTCCTATTAACTATAAGATTATGATTACTTTCACGTGCCCATCCGACGCTTGACGGGCCGTGCCCTTGCTATCTCTACAATCAGCCAATCTTCCACCTCTGCTTTCCACTGTTTAACTGTACGCTTAGATCTATGGTTGAACAGCTCACTTATTACATCGTTATCTATATTTAGAAACTCTATTGCTGTATACACATCCACTTTCTCTAACCGCTTTGATCTTGTTTTCCACCCTGGTATCTCTACAAGAGGAGGCCCGTGAACTTCGGCAATAGCTGTGTTTGCTATCAGCGCCTTAGCTATATGCCCCTTAAATCTATTGCCTGGTACGATCATTCCAGGCAACTCCCCAGTGGATAATGGTTTCAGTATTCTATATAATATCATTCAGTCCTCCCACACCTAACAGTTAATGTGAACCGTGCCCCCACATAATCTATATTGGAATACGTATACAATACCCTACGCCAAGGCTCCCAACTAAACGATATAATGTTATCGTTATCGAACACCGGATAATCCTGGGTATCTAGTATGTCCTCTATCTCGTCTATACAATCCACCAGGGTTTTCATATCCTCTCCGATATTGGCCCGCTGTTTGGCTAATAAATCAACGAAGATTGTATAGACCTTGACACTATGCTTTTTGCTGGTTGTTCTATTACCTAATGTTATTCTATCCGTGTCGGAATACTCACTGGCCCCACCTTCGTCTGGATATACCTGTAATGTGGGTGGGTCCATTATAGCCTCTGTTAACTCGTCGTAGGACTGTGACGCATTTAAGGAGGCCGCCACACTTAAAGCTTCTTCAATAGAATCGATTATATCGCTCAGGTTATATGTAGTCATTTGTCTGCTATCTTATCCAACGCCCCTGCCAGAATACTTTGTATTCTATCGGCATTATCTTCTACGGCCCTTTGTAAGTATCTGTAAGCTTTAGTCCCCTTCCTACGGATAGCCTCTACTACAGTATAGGCAGATATCCCATGCCTATGTGCCCAGCCAGCCACATTGGTGGCGGGCGGGGAGTAGGCTGAATTGCCAATAGCAGGTCCAGTTCCCATTTCAACATGACTGTTTGATACCAATAACCCATTAGCAAAGAAAGAATGCATTCCTTCAACCGATAGGTCATACAGTTTTGCTACCTTAGCCCCCCACTTACCTGGTGGCCTTACATATATCCATCTTCTCAAAGCTACTACCTCACTCGCACATAGAACATCTAGATTGGTGAAGCTAGACATTCCAGGATTTACAGGGACATAATACACATTATCAATAGGACAAGTATTTAACTCTGGGCTAAATCTATTATCATAGAAGTGTATGTGAAATATACAAGCCTCCGGGATGCTGCTAAGTAATTTCTTGTCCCGATCTATATCTTTCTGCTGATCCTGGTGCCAATATGCTCCATCGGCCTCAAATATAGTATTTATTGAGGGTACATAAAAGTCAACGACGTGTTTTCCTATAGGTTCTTGGAATTTATATTCAGCATTCATATCGTCTAACCAATCTTTAATTTCTTGTTCGTGTGATGTTACAAATCCCCTGCGTGCTAATATACAATTTAACCGTGATTGAGGATCGTTTTGTATCCGTTCCCTAATTCGTTCACTAATTTTCTTTCTTGTAGACGCCGCCCTTTTCCTGCCTATATGTGGGTTATTGCCAGCGGCCCAATGCTCATATCTACATTCGTGGGAACAATATTTTATTCCCATAGTTTTCCCCTCGCCATGCCCGCGTTCATATTCTTTGCCACAATTTATGCATATACGGGAGGAATACTTTGATTTACCCTTATTGTGTGCTATCTTCTTACGTTGATATAACTGATCTCCTATCTCTAATTCCCCAGCCTCAACCCACTTATTTCTACCATTTCTATACACTAATACTTTATGATCTATAGTCAATGTAATATTATGATTATGGCCCGCCCGCCAATATGCTTCTATATCTATTAGCTCCGGTTTCTCCGTGGCAGGGAATATATTCTTGGCTACTACCTTGTGATATAGCCCATCCTGAGATAAAACATAATCCCCTACTTCTATTTGTCCAATAGTTTTACCCCCACTCTTAGTGATTATATTAGTGTGTGCATTAAAGATACACGCATATTGGACATTGCTACCCACCACACCCTGAACAGTCCTATTAAATACCCCAGCTACCCGAACCTCCGGCATTATACTGGCCCGTAATCTTCCTGTGTCCACAGGGGCATTTCGTTTGGCATCCCCCTCTACTAGCAATGTAGCCTGCTTCATGGCGTCTACCATAGGAGTACCATGGACATCCCTGGCTACCTGCTCCATCTTAGCTTGAGCTTCCTTCAGCCCCTGTATTTCTACCCTAATACCTGTCACGTTAGCCCTACTGCCGGCCTTACATACCGTCCAGCAATTAATAGCTGTTGTATATCCGGATCTAGCTGTTGGACATACATCATCATACCAAAGTCTCCGCTGGCTACAGCATCCGCCATATTCCCTTGCATACGTTTGAACCACCTAGCTGCCTGCATTATACAGGCCATTTTTATGTCTTCGGGTATATCTTCGCTATATCCCCATTTAGCCGTAACCTGTACCGTAGGCACACCTCTGTATACCTCTGTTGTTGGCCTAAATCCGGCTCTTGTGGTGAATTTCCCACTGGTGAATACACTCTCACCCCCAGTAGGATCGACCATTATTCCGGTATAGGGTAATCTATTAAAATCTGGACGTCTTGGATCACCTGTATACGCTACCCAATCATCATCCCCCCAGCTAGTATAGCTATCGTCTGTGGCTGAATCCTTAACTGCTATTAGAGTTATTTCTATACACTCGTCTATACGTTGATAGGGCGTACCGGACCCAGCGTATGTTCTGGCACTGGCCGAACTATCTGCCTCGAACCCATCTGGACGATTACAGAAACGATCTATATTTCTACTAGCCGCATCCAATAGTCTTTCTACACTGGCCTGATTATCACCACTTGTATCTCGTAGAGTTGTATGCTCCTTAAATTCTGTGAATGTGGCATATGCCATACTATTCCTCCATACTAGCAACACATCTAGCTAGCCCAGTCTCTAGGTCTACCGTAGGCTCCCAATTCAAATCTCGCCTAATTCTACTAATATCCAACGCCCTGCGTTTTATGTAATCAATCCTTCGCAAGGGAGCCTGCCGTATATGTACATCCTTACCCATTATATTTCCTATTAGCTCTACTAATCTAGCGGAGGTGGTTTCTATTCCAGTCCCTACATTATATATACCATTACCATCCACCCGAACCAGGGCATTAACTACATCATCTATATAGACGTAATCCCTAGTATGTGAACCATCCCCAAATAGTGCAAACGGTCCACCATCGTATAGGGCGTAAATTATTCTGCCTATACTGCCCCTATGACGTATCTTATGCCCATCAATATCTGGTCCATACGTATTAGTCAATCTAAATATAGTAACAGGTAAACGTGCGCTAAGACATATATTCTCACCTATCAGTTTCTCCGCAGCGTAGATGCACCCTACATGTGGCTCGCTATATTCTGTGCTAGGAATAGGACCATTTCCGTAGATACTAGCCGATGACACATAGACTAGCCCATCTGCCTTTACACGCTGTGCATAATTAGCCACCTTCATTGTACCGGCAATATTCACCTGTATGCTACGCAACGGTTCATCTTCGGCCTGCCCTATAGGTATCACAGCTAGATGATATATTATGCTTGGACGTGGAAACCAGCCATAAACCCTATCGTCTAAGATACTACCCTGTACCAGCGTACATCCCTCCAGGTATCTAAACGATAGATCCCCCCATTTAGAGCAATCATCTACGACAAATACCTGATGACCGGACCGAATGAACCAGTTTGCTAGATGTACACCTATGAACCCACCGCCACCAGTTATTAGGATCCTAGCCATGGAAACTCCTTCACCAGTGTAGTATAAAGCTCTTTAGCCCGAACATCCCATGTATGATATGTGTCCACCAGAGCCTTTCCTGCCTCGGCTATGCCCTTCCAATTACCCTCCATTAACCACATCAAATGCTTGGCTAATAGGTCATAATTCCTGAACACTAGATAGTGCTTATTTTCCTCCCGTTCTTCCCCAGCTATAAACGCAATTGGGGATGTAACCAAACAACACCCACAAGCCATGGAATCGAATACCCTATGTGTTCTCATAGTGTCAAATCTACATAAATTTATAGATATCTTTGTCCTGTTTAGATACTCTACATAATTGCCTTTGACACGCTTCCCTGAACTATATACCCAATTATGTTCCTTACAAAAGCCTTTCAACCATAGGTCCAACTCCCCACGTTCTGGAAAATTAGGTCGATAATACCATCCGATATCTATATCCCTCTCTAGACCCATATCATAAAACTTTTCTACATTGACACAATAGTTGAATCTCCTGACTGGGGCAATATCTCTGAACCGCTTTATACTGTCACAATCCACCAATAATAAATCTGCTCCAGTAGCATAATACCGCCTGTCTAGATATTGATCTCTCTTAAACGAATCCACAATATGATAGCATCTTGGCGGCCTATCCGTGTCATCCCTCCATGTTATTTTTGTTTTGTGATCCTCCTGTATTATGATATCAAACTCTTTGAACTCACTCTTACTATGTCTGGAATACTTGGGAACCGGGAAATGTGTTACCTCAAACTCTGGTACATCGTACGCCCACCATCCGACAGAACGATTTATTCCCCTAGGTCCCTCCCTGTGTATTAATGCTACCTTCATTTCTTAAGTGGTCTCAATGTGATCCAGCAATTTTTATCCGTAACCTTCTTATCTAATGTCTCCCATTTCCTAGTCGTATAATAACTGTATCGCTTGCCCAAATCCGTAGCCGGGTCTACAAAATTTGGTGTAGACTCATCCCAGAACCATCTATGTGTAGGGTCATGATGTATGAATGGTGAAGTGTAGATGGGAAACTTTACGTAAAGTGCCCCTCCCGGCTTAAGTATTCTCCAACACTCGTCTAGGGATTCTATGAATGTTAGCTTAAGGTGCTCCAATACGCTAATGGCGTGGATCATATCTACAGAGCTGTCGTCCCAGGGCCAGGGTATCTTATTTAAGTCCCATACAACATCTATAGCAGCGTCGTGCTGTTTTATATCGTGATTGATCCAATCCCCCCGAACATCCTTGCCACAGCCAAGATTGAGCCTCTTCACAATTGTTCCCCCTCTTGACGATACCAGCCTACCATGCCCACTTGATTGTCATCCACAATATAGATATCAAAATCTCTCTTGAGCCGTTGCTTGGCGTCGTTCAATACATTGTACACTGTAGGGACCGGTCTAGCCGAACCATCTGGCGCGTAGTCGTGAAACAATATAAGCCCGCCCGGTCTTAGGAGATTAAACCAGGGTAAGTCCCTGGCAACCTGCTCATGGTCCCCATCCACAAATATGAAATTAAATGCCGGCTTTGAGTAGTATTTCAAATAATCCCAAGACCGCATCCATATAACCTGCACGTTCTCAAACGGTAACAACGCCCGAACCGTGTGATGGTATTCTTTGGCTTTTGGGTTCAACGTAGTTATCCGCCTGGCGTTTGACATAGCATGGGCAATGAACCAACAAGAATACCCAAAAGCAGATCCTATCTCTAACGCCCTACAACCTTCTGAGTTATATGGTAGTGCCAACTTGTATAGCATCGCAGCCTGATAATCGTATATCTCTCGTTTAGACCGAATAATTCGATTGTTAACTGTGCGAAATATCTCCTCCAGTTCTGGATGCTCTTTAACAAGATTGTCTTTTAGTTTATTATCTGTATCCATGATGGCGCTCCCATTCTTCTACCTTACCCCATGCTATAGCTGAGTCTAATCTACCATCGACTATCCCACCCCAGCGCCTAGCTTTTACGTTATGATGCATAATAGCTATATTGCCAGGTGGCAACGGATATCTATCTGATGCGTTCCACTGGTTCATTAATACATACATTCTCAAAGGCTGTCTATATAACGCCCGCAATAAGGCCCCCTGGTCCCGTTTGCCCCAACGCTCCCATTCCTCTCTCCACATATTAAAGAACTTGGCAGTTCTCTTGTTGCGGCGAAAGCCCATCATTCCACCATTATACTGTAGCGCGCCCTCTCGTGCCCCTAACAAATCCCAGGTCACCTCACACTCGTCTTTATTATCGGGGCGTTTCATCATAACCGCTGTGGAATATTTGTCCATATCCTTACATATAAGGAATTCCCATCCATCCTGCAACGCCTGAAAAAGAAACCCTATATCACCAACAACTTCGGTATCCGCGTCTAGATACAGTATATAATTCCATTCCTTGGGGGCTAAAGCGTATGCGGACAATTTTGCTATACGGCCCCCTATATCCGCGTCCTTATGTTTTACAAATACATCCTCTGGCCCCAGTGGTTCCGCGGCGGCTAAACATACTGGAAGGCCAGGCATATGTTTATGTATAGAATCGATACATAGGTTGGCGCATTTTCTGGCGGGCTCCCCGAACGCTACTATATAGACTCCAGAGCTCTCTTTCCACTTTGGCAACTTAGCTTCAACTGTCACATTACTAAAATGCTCCTCAAATCCTGTTCTATGATCTTGCGACCATGTAGCCGCTGTATACGTGTCCTTGATTATGTTACGTAAATCCCCTCTATTGGCCGTGCCAGTACATGCACGTTTTAGGGCAAGGGCCATATCGACTACATTCTCTGCCTCATACCTATATATGCCCGGCATATCTGGCAGATCGTCCAACATCCCAACACCCATTGGGATTACGATTTTTACCCCACACGCCAAAGCCTCTAATGGCGGCATCGGCACGCCTTCAAATTTAGATGGGCACAATAATACATCCAATCCCTGAACAAACTTGGGTAATTCCTCCCATGAGTAGCTGACGGTCTTAATTGGCCAGCCTCTACCACTAGCTCTCCATTCCACTGTATTGGCTATCGGTGTTTTAAGTAGCTCCTCTACTAAGTCTTCCCCCTTGCGACCATCCCCATATACATACCCCATCACTCCGACTATGGGCATTTGCGACTTACCCCAAGGATTTATTGTGAACCTATCGACCTCCACTGGGGGCCTGACGTATATTGTCTTATTAGCATCCAAAAGTTCCCTATATTGATTGGATGTTATGGTACACAAATCCATGGCGTCTGCCGCTTCCCGCCACCACTTAGCCTTCATTTTATTATTTATGTCATAGTGGCTAAAATATGCTGCTAGCTTAGTTTTCTTCCACCCATTAAAATGCTGACGCCATGTTATGTAAGGAATAAAATAGTTCAGATCTGTTGCTGTACTGGGCTCCTCCCCGACTGTCCAATTATTGTGTTCGGCCAAATATTTGGCTAGCCTAGGTAATATGCGAGACGTATTAAGACGTTCACAGACAATGTGTACTCTCATACCCGGCTTCCCTGGTGAAACGTGTTATATTACACAACTCCTGTATAGTATCTAAATTAGCCACCCTGCTAGTCGGACTCCCAATAGGCAGTAGCATTTCTTTAGTGTAGTCTATGCCTATCCAATCACATATTTTATATAAGGTTTCCTCTGGTTTATTTACTAAGTCCTCATATTGGATTTGGGTGTATGTGTAATATGGTATTGAATGTCGCACAGCCTCCCAGCGCATCAATAAATCTCTGTATATCATAGCTGCCTGCTCAATATCATCTGGCATCCAACGCTGTTCGGCCAAAGAACATACGGTCTCTATTGGATCCCGCCATATATGAATTAACCTAGCCTCTGGTAATATGTGTAAAATATCCCTGAAGAACAGTATGTTCCACGTATCCGCATCCACAAATATACTGCCGCCAGTCTGGGTCAAATAATCATTCACTATATTCGTTATAAAATCCCGCACCGCTCCCAATAATCCTCTAGCAGGGTATCTATATATAGCTGTTTCCACATTGGGCGATCCCACCCAGCCTCTGCTATAGGAAAACTGGGTAAGCTCTCCAATTAGCGTATCCACGTGACGTCTGTAATTAGGTAGCCACATTCCCAGGGCATAGTCCCAATAAGGTCCATCACCACATTTATATTCCAGTAGACTGAATAGCTTCTCTAGCCTTTTTAATTTCGCATCGTAGATGTAGGGAGACCACGTCGATGCAGTACCGGAACAGAAATCGACCAGGCCATCGGGATCGTTTATGAATCTCCACTTATATGGTGTAGTGGTCATATCCGGATGTTTACATAAACAGTCGCGCAACAGGGTAGTACCACACCTGCCCGTTCCCCCTATGAATAGTATGTTACCAGGCATATTCTTCTGCTGGCTCCAATGTTACAGGATCTATCGGTTCGATTAGATGTTCGCTTATATCTGTTCCCATCCTAGCCGAGAATTTCCCAATATGTTGACAATAAGTATCCACAAGATACCCTACATCATACCCAAGCTCTCTTGTATGATTAGCCCAGCTCTTCAATGGAGATTGTATAGCCTCCCAAGCTTTCGGGTAGACAAATGACTCTATAATTTCCCTGCGTATGAATAGAAACGTACCACCGACAAACTCACAGATTGTGATGGGCTTAGCACGTTCCTTGACGTGTCGTCTGTTGTTAGTATTACAGGATGGGTCGTTCAACGCTAACATGCCCATATTGAGATTCTCATCCATAGCCATAAGACCACGAGTCAACCAATCCGGTTCTACCAGTGGACATAAATGGTCGTCTCCCATTAGTATCACTGGGTCGCTTTCTGTTAGGGTAGCCATTAATCTAATATTATACGGAACCCCTCTATTGGTTTCTCGCATAACTATTGTCTTGGCCTTGCCGTCTCCCCATAAACCTAACAGCACAATCTGACCAGCATAACTACCATCATCCACTATATGTAAATTAAATGGCGTAGTAGTACGATCGTATAGACATTGAACCGTTCTGGATAACATTTGTGGGCGGTTATATGTCATCATAAAGATGTCAGGTATCACCGTGCCCTCCCAAATAGATGCTCTACTACGCTACCCCCATTGAACGGTCTACCCATAAGCCATATCTTAACATGCTCTTTTTCTAATGCCCTTAACAAAGCAGCTTGATCTTTACCGGACCAACGTAACCACTCATCCAGCCAACCATCAAACATATATTTGCAACGTTCTCTATTGAACCAGAACAAGCCGCCCTGTAACTGCAAGGGGGCAGGAACTACTTGTAAGGTTGCTTCCCGCTCCTCCTCTCTGACGTGCCATAACGCATTCTCATTCTGATTTTCACTTGGCACTATAACAAGATCCCAACCATCCTCCAATATATCGAATCCAACCTCTAAGTTCCCATGTACTCTGGTATCTGCATCTATATACAGTACATTATCCCATGGCACGAGATTATGTATGCTCAACTTTGCCCGTCGTGCCCCACGCCCCGGATTATTGAATGTAACTGTATTACACCCATTAATCAGCCCATCGGATATAACCTGCACATCTAGATTATTATGACGTCTCAATGTTCGTATGCTCTTTTTTGCCTCTTCCTTAGCATTGGGGCCAACAGCTACGTAAACAACTCCTCTACTAGCCATGGTTCCTTATCTGGATTCTCCTGGTTATACATATGATCCATATAATAGACAAATACCAATAATTCCGGTCCCGTGTTCCGAATGGCGTGGCCCGTACCAGCAGGCAGAAATATATGGTCGCCTCTGGATACATCTATACGTTCTACTGTACCGTGTTCCCCTTCCATGTATAATACACCCATCCCATATAGAAATGCCCAAGCTTCATTTGTCTTGTTATGTCTATGGCAGCCTCTCAAAGCGCCAGGGGAAACTTCCACCACATTTACCTGTCCCCAATCTCCTCTAAAAAGTTCTGCCAGGGAACCTCGCCTATCCGATACTATTTTTAGCGGGGACCTTTCCACCACTGGTATTCCTCCACCAATATATCCCACCACTTAGGAGCCATAACACTGACGTCATAATCCCTTGCCCGCAGTCTGTTATACTCCCCCTCTTCTGCCCTATTGTCTCGATCTATCAATGGCCACTCTAATTCCCTGGCCCAATTCTTTACCTCATCAAAAGATAAACAGGCCAACCCATGTGCCCAAGCGGTTACACTCTTATTATTGTCCTTGTAGTATCTACCATTAGCACAAGGTATCTGTGGATTTATTGCCACATCCCCTCTACACATAATATCGCCTAGATTCTTTAAGGACCATGGAACTGCCTCTATATTGCGTGGTAGAACCAGCTTGGGAACTACCCCATCGTTATTGACAATTAGAACAGAAAACTGTATTCCCTTATTAGCAACTTCCTGTAATCCTGCCCACATGGATTTCAGTGCCCGAATATTATGGTTGTATCCTACCCACAACACCACAGGGCAATCTGTCTTTTCGTAGACTTTCTGCTTTACGTAAAGAGATAATTTCTGCATATTTGGTAGGATACGGACTGGCTTATTAAACGTACGACGTAGTAGCCACGCATCATCCTGGTTACAACACGTCAACAGATCGGCATACTGTACCATTTTAAGTTCCCCACTATCTGGGGGTTTATCTACGCCAACAGTCCTCCAATAGAAATCTGTGTAATCGTATACTACAAACTTCCTGGTATTATGTGCCCGCTTGGCTATATCTTGATAGGCTACAGTACAGGCACGTTGAAACATTACAATGGTAGATTGTTCCCAGTCATTATCCGTCGTGGCAACAGCAAACCGCTTGCCCCCAAGCTCTTCTGCTGGCCAGTATGCCCTATACCTAGAAGACGCTGTATTCAAGTCTCCCAACGGATACGCAATTATTCTCATTGTTTCCAAGTCACCGGCAACGCACATATGATTGGCTTAGTTATATATAACGCCCGTAAGAACGATAGACGTATATCCCCACCCTTCTTCTGTTCCTGTTTCCAACTATCTAACCAAGCCTGGACATCATTACATCTTACAGCAAATATAATATTCGTGTCGTACACTGGTACACGCAAATCCCGTATTATAGATTTCGTATAAGCCCGTTCCTCCTCTGTACCGATATCTGTGGCTAATAGGTCATAGTCCACTAGAGGCACAGCCATCTGCCAGCCATTAACCATCCGTTCGTACCCAACGGGTAAGAAGCGCATATTCATTTTTGATGTGGCATCCCATAGTAGATTTCTAGAGTATGTTAGATCTAATCCACCATTTGTGACGTTTAGCCCAGGATAATGCTTCTCCAGGGCAGCACGTCCAGGAGCCGTATTCCCCCTAAGAACTACCCCGCAATCGTACCAATCATACGCAGTCTGCCTAGTCTGCACATTAGGTATTTCAGCGCTTCCCTGTGCAACTAATTGACGGGCCTCATGTTTGCCAACCTTGGCCCAATCCCCAGGATGGTAGACTGAGGGCCTGCCATGTTGATCGGTTGACCTGACTATAGTAAGACATCGAATCCAGATTTTAGCCATAGTATAAAACGTATAGTTTAGAAAAATGTGTGTTTTACCCCCATATATGGGGGTCGTTACCAGTTAACCGCTAAGGTATAATTGTACCCATAAGGTATCCACATAAAAATACCCCTGATCCCTATATATGGGGGTCGGGTCACACACAACCCCCATATATAGGGTTTTCGGCCTCGAAATGCTCCTATTTTGGTAGCATTTTAACCCGATTTTAGGTGGTATACTATACTATAAACCGTAGAAACCTACCTAACCGACAATCTCTTCCCAATTGGTCGTGGGTACGGGCAGGAATCTAGGCGAACACCCATAAAGAATCGCACTATACTCCACAGCAGCATTGGCCACTGTAACATAGAACCGGACACAGTCGAACCCACCGTCCACATCCAATTCCTCTGTCTGTAGCTCAATGCATACCAGATCCCCACCATCCCCATCAGCCTGCGCTAGCTGGGTGATCGTCTTACCAGTAATTGCCTTAGCTCCCGCCCCACCAGTTGTCGTAGCCTGCTGAATCCCAGCATCCAGGGTCGCACCCTGTGCCATATCACCAACGTCCAGAACAAACCAGACGCGATGATACGTACTGACAGCAACCCAAGTACCATTATGCGTTCCAGCATCCTGGCTATCTGCATGCTCAACATCCAGCGGATAAAGCTGCTCGCTCAAGCGTGCTGTATAATCACTCATTTCTATTACCTCCTATCCTAAGAGCTCTCTGCATCGCCAAGGATGACAAAAGGACTGAACTGCGAGGTCCCATCCTGTAGCGTCAGGGGCGCACTCAACCAAGGCTGCCCATCAACACGGTGAACAGCACGCCAACTTGTCTGATCATATCTCCAGTAGTCGTACTGCGTGCTCTCAACAGTTGTGGCCTGACGATCCCCAATTAGATAGTATCTCATATCCGCCAGGAGAACGTCACCCTGTGTCCCAATCCGGGGCGTCTTTTCTGTGAAGATAATGGGCAAGCCCAACAGTCGGGCCGGAACCCCATCGGCCGCACTACCCCAGATATACGTACCAGTGTTGGCCGCGCCGCCTGCCTGATCCATCATAGTCATCAGATTGGACATAACAGATTGGTGAGCAACCCAAACGCCATTGGCGCTGGGCAAGAAGCTCTCCATCATATTGACCAGATCTCCGTAGTAGACATTATTAGCGGCAGTTCTAGCGACTACAATGGTTGGCTGGTTGACCGCCGATATAATACCGAACGGCTGTCCAGCACCAGTCCCACGCAGGAACGCATAATCCTCATGCCACGCCACAGCACCAGGAAACCCCAGCGGCCCCGCCAGGAAGTCGGACAGTGAAATAGCTGCATCGTCCAACAGCTCATCACTGGCGCGGGTATACATAATCAGCTTATGTGCTACCAGCTCCACCTTGCGGAACTCTGCCGTGGTAATGGTCTTCTCGGCCGCTTCCTCCGCCCAGTACGCCAACATCCCACCGAACCAGTGCGGCTGGCTAGAGGTCGTCCCAGTCTGATCCAACACCGGGATATCAATAGCCCGTCTCGCCATACGGATAATAGTAGAACGTGGTCGTACGATAGACGATTCCGCAGCTACAGCCTGCAACTGGGCCAGAAACTCTGTAGGAACCAGGAACCCACCACTAGCTCCAACACTCTCGACCATCTGCTTCTGGTCATGCCCACCGACGGCCTCATCTTTGAAGTAGACCAAGCGTTCATCCCGCTGCCTAACGCCAGGTTCCCGATGTCCTGCCTTATAGCAGGCATGTAGGAACTCGTTCCACTCCTTGAACCCGTTTGAGCCTGGTACACTGGGAGTCTGCTTTTCCTTCTCCTGTGTAACCCGCTCAATCTCCTCATCTAGCTCCTTGGCGGACATTTCGATCTCCCGGAACTTGAGCCCATCTTCCTTGATGGTACGTGCTTGCTCGGACAACTGATCGGCCTGCTCTAGAAGAGCCTTGCGCTCATCAGCATCCTCAGTCTCACGTGCCTTCGCATGAAGTTGGGTCGCCTTCTCGAAGAGACTCCGTGCCTCCCGGAGCATCTCCTTGTAATTCATTTGTTTATTCCTCCTATAAATAAAGTTCTATGTCTATTAATTCTTTTTCTATCTCCGTGCTGAAGGTGGGTGATATCTCTATCGGCCCGGCCTCTTGTGCGGCGGAGGCTTTCTCGTCCTCATCCTCATCTTCCTCTGGCTCTTCGTAGGAACCAGATTCGTACCCTGGTACGTCGATACCAGCGTCCTCTAGTACATCTAGCAAGGTTTGCAACGCACCCACCAAGCGGTCCGCGTTACGCTGGGCTAGAACACGCCCGGCCTTACCGTCGATGATATTAATTATAGTGGTCTCTATATTCTCCAATGGATCTGTCATTTCTTCAACTTCCACGTTGGGTACAAATTCCAAGCTACCCTCTACCCAAGTATCCTTATCTGCAAATGCTATACCATCTTCGTTTCTAGCATAAGACACAGCATAATGTTTGCCCTCTGGATAATACTCCACCACTACATAGTCGTCATACACTGTAGCAACCCAGTAATCCCAAGGACCATCCTCTGCGTTATGTTCGCCCTCAAAAGCGGCCCTGACTGTATTAACCATTTCGGATAAATTAACGGACTTATCCACAGAATCTGTCTCAGTCGTACCAGCCACCAGGGATACCCCACATTCCGGGCACTCCATAGAACGGCAGGGAATTCCGCGTTCTTTCTCTGTTTCGTACCCACAATCTGGGCAGACACAAGTCTCGGGTCCCCCTGGTTCCTGCTTACTGAATTCTTCTTCTGTGTTAGCGTATAGAGCCGCTACATAGTCCTGTGCATCGCTCTCATTATCGTAGCAGCTCATTGCCTCACCAGTGGGGTTGCCATCTGCATCCACCTTGTAGACACAATACTGCCCACCTTCTGTGACTACATCCCAAGGCTTGCCTTCTTTGACACCCATAAGCGAACCAATATATGTCTCAGCCTCTTCTTGTTTGTCAAAGCGTTTGAGTATATCCCCTACGGCGTGACCATCAGTGCCCACTTCATAGACACAATACTTGCCTTCATTTATCACAAAAGTCCACGTCTTTGTGTCCTTACTTTTGGCCCCGACTGTGGTTGTGGCAGGGTTCATCCCGAACACCGTAGGGCTCACTTCGTACAGACGTAGTTCCTTCAGGTTACGTATCTGTTGTGTAGCTCCATCTGGCCCTTCTATATCCTCAAAATCTTTATTGGTAGCATCGTAGGCAAAAGACCATTCATCTACATCCCCCGCCCTTATGTGCTGAAAGGCGTCGTGCCCGTTTGCAGTGTTGAGATTGAACTTAAGTTGTGCCCAAGCGCCTCCGGTTGCGTCAGGATAGGCTTTCACCAAGTCAATTGGCAAATCCCCTTCCCCTATTTCTTTCAATGCCATCACTTTACCCAATGAGTTGAGAACACTGTGGGCATTATGGGAATCAAGCAACCTGACCTTATGCCCACGTTCTACAAAAGTCTTAGCAAAAGCCCCATTATGTATCCTATCAAGTCCCTCATCGACAACCCCCATAACTGCAAAGATTGCTTCTACTATTCCCTCATTTTCGTCTGCCTTTGTTACAAAAGCAGGTCTCCGTTTATATTCTCGTTCTATAAGCATAATTAGCCCTCCTTAGTTTACAAGACCATTTCTTGTGGTATACTATTATCATGGAAACAAAAACTGTCTATATACCAGAAAAAACAATAACCTTCAATAAGAACACCAGAAAAGAGCACTTACATACATTTCCTGCTACATATCATACATACTACCCCACATTAGCCCATGTATATAATTGGCTATGGGGAGACTGTGGCCCCATCACTATGCCCTGGAAAGACGGGTTGTTATGCTCCTTCGATGATAGGGTACACAGAATGAATATAACTTGTTCTGCTGGAGCCAGAAAATCCTGTGGCGGTATATTGGTCACCCCTACCAATGCGCCTTATCCCCCTCATAATAGGCATAGACTATTCAATCGAGTAGTATGCTTTTGCTGGGGCAACATTCTATCAATAGCCGCATGGGAAGTTCCCCTAGATTCCCTAATAACATTACCCGATAACCCTGAGTTGGTTGCCCAATTTGTAATGAAACACATGTTCACATCAACCCACTGGCTCGAATGGCGAAGGGAGCTGCGCTTACGCTTACAGGGCAAACGTAAATCCCTATGGCTCAAGCCCATCCTTTGAATTATTATGAAAATTATCGATATATTTACAGATCATACTAATAGACAAATAGATGTAAGAATTTGGCGAATATGTAAAAGGACTGGTGCATATGTACAATATAGACATAATAATATTTCCATATCATCCCAAACTAGATTACTCAATTTAATCCAGACATGTAAGACAACCTATACAGGAAAGCGCCTTGGCGAAGTAGATGGTGATTATACATCTTCATCCTGGGAATTACCCTGATCCAAAGTATTATTACCAGAAACCATCTCTCGATTCACTCCACTAGCACAAGATATACCATTCTCAGTATGTATATATTCCGTATAATATCTCCAGCCCTCAAAAGGATAATTCTCACGCCGTCCATTATCTGGATTAGAATATATTCTAACTGTATCCCCTTGTATCATGGCCATATATCCCCCCTCAATAAGGCCATTCTTAAATCGACCGCTTGCTGTGTATATGGGTCAAATAGTATACGTAAACTACTATAAGATTCATAATTTATGGAATTATCCATTTCTCCCGCAATACTGCTATATCCTTTATATAATTCTGCAAAATCCTCAAATACATTTGTCTGTCCATAGTAACTGATCATTGGTATATCTTTCCCAACCTCAGTCTCATACACCAGCCTTAGCGTATCAAAATTCTCATACTGATATCCCAAAGCATGCGGATCACTTGTTGGGATACCCAAACCATTAGCATACCTTATCCTATCCGCATCACTTAAGACATAATCCCATACATGATGGCCCAACTCATGCTTCAGCGTACTGACTATATTAGCTACTCCACCATGCTCATAATATTCCTGCCACCCATGTATGTTTATCCATCCCGCTGCATTTTCCATCACCCCGGTTCTATATTTTAGGGCTATGGAATGATAATCACCACTTGCCATACCAGAAACATTATTTGTAAACACAACACGATGTAATCCTTGTACATGTTCCCCAGGAATCTTCTGTAGCCATGGTATGACTGCTTCTTCGATCAGACTGTTTCGTTGTTTGGCAGACACATCTATTAGCTTCCCGCCTTCCCACACACCATCTGCCAAAATCAATGTCTCTTGATCCCCAACACGGATTAGGCCAATCTGCCTGGCATTAAGTTTTCCCCTATCCCATCTGGGATCTGACTTTTTCAACATCTCTACATAAGTATCTTCGCCTACCTTCCAATTATATGCATCTAACTGTTCCACTGCCCGGTCAAAGGAGGGCTCTTCCATCTTCAATACGGGCAAGGTTGTGCAACGACATTGGAGAACTTCTTTAGCACTACCAGCAGGATCAGCTGGGTACATCAGTTTCTCCCCACCTACATCAAACGGTTCGTCTATCTTCCGCTTCTGCCCATTGACTTCTACGTGGGTATCCCTGGTCCTATTATCCGGTGTCGATAACCACTCCTTACCTTCTGCCCCCCAAGCCTTGTATGTCTCGAAACTACCATAATTGCTGGCCCGTATAGTTTCTGTCCTTGCAATGTATTCCCGGCGGTGAGGTGGCATACGTTCTAGGAACCAAAAGTCCTCTGGTCGTCCATCCCCGACAACGTACTGGTTGAATAGTTTCTCCAGGTTATTGGAAGTCTCGTCAATGCCCCATCCATTCTCTTGAGCAGCTTGCAATAATTGCTTGACGTGTTCTTGTGTGGTATCAATAAGTGGCTGCTCGGCAAACGGTATCACAAACTCTGGGTCAGTCAGAAACGCCTCAGCTAACCAGTTCCGCACATCAAACGACATGCCGAATTGTTCAGTCAACACTTGTGCTCTATCTTCTATCAAACCCTGGTACAATGGTACGAACGTAGACCTCCACCCTTCACCAGCGTTTCTCAAATAGTTGTAAACGTCCTCTTCGACACGACTCCAGTTTATGGTAGCCTTGTCTTGTATAGCCCTTGCCTTACCTCTGTGTAGCGCAGCCAGTACACCCCGCTTATCTACCTCAAATTGGCTATCTGCTGCTAGTCCAAATGCTCCCTCCCAGTTCTTAGCCTGTACATCAAATGCCTTCCAGAACCTAAGTTTCCAGGCCCCTGAGGGGCCAGGAACTTTTTTTCGCCGCATTTCCTCTTGATCGACTGGACGGACCGGCGGCTCCGGCATAACTGGGGTTCCCCCTGGCTCCGTTCCAGTAGGTATAATCGCCATCGGTAGATACCCAATATCCCCGCCTGGTACAGGCTCCACATTCAATCCCACTGTATAGAACGCCTGATTGGCTGGGACACCCATTGTCCACATCTGATGGGCCGCTGTAACCAATGTGGGAATGTCTTTCTGTAGGGCTGGGACCTTGCTTGTATCGAACGCCACCCATCCGTCCGGATGCTTAAGATAATATTGAAAATCTACCTCATATAGCCCAAGCTCGGGAACTAATGTATCCTCCCAACACGCCTTTCTAGCCTGACCATAATTACTATATGTTGAACTCTCAAGTCCCGCCTTAGCCCCGATTAGAATAGGAGGGACCCCGAACGGCCCCAAAATACGCGTCTCGTTACGTGTATCTAACTCCCCAAATCCCATTTCCTCAAACGATAGGCCAATACGTTGGTATGTGGCCCCACGCCCAACCATTCCGATCTCTTCGGCCCAATTTAGATACCCGCCGTAGATGTCCTTCCAACGTTGACGTGTTTCTGCTATAGTAGTATCGTCCAATGGCTCTGGAAAACTTAACAGACCGGGCATCATAACGCCCTTCTCGAAGAACAGCTTCAAAAAGTGAGTTACACTATTATCTACATCTGCACTACGTGCCAATGGACTCATTGGGGATAGCCCCTCCCCCATCCCCTCTAATGGGTCACCGGGATTAGGGAACTTTGTATGTATCATATGCTGAGGTAAAATAGGAACCCCATCCCGCACAGCGGTCCCCTCTGGAACGTATAAATAGCCCTTAATGCCCGGCTTGCCCTTGTCTGGTATTACATACGTTCTGTCCGGCCGTAGTGAATACATGGCTCGTGGCATTTTGTCTGTGATCTTTTCGTAGTCGAGGAATATGTAACAGTTCCCAGCCAGATTCAGATAAACAATATTCTGCCCCTGAAACTCCTTGAACGATTGATGCTCATTTGGCCTGGCCGCCAACATAGTCATAGGGTGGTCTGGGGGTAATACCTCCGGATGCTTAAAATCCCCAGTATATGCCCGTAGCGGGGCTTGGCCAATGGCACGAACTTTGTACATAATTGCAGAATAAATTAACGTATTGAGGTTAAATCCCTCATTAATATATGATTGCAGGTCAACTATGTGCCACTGCGGAGTACCGCCCCTCCAATCCGGCCAAATGAACGGGAGCTTCTTAGTCCCATATACATTACGACGGGAGGTCTTTATAATTCTATCTAACAGATTCAATTAACTCCCTCCCCTCCCAATATCCTGTGATGATTGCATACATCGCCCACTTAAGCATGGCCACTGCTAGCCCTACTATACGTCCGATCAACCAGAATGGGAATGCCCATATTGCTAATAGCTTACGCTTTGTCATGCTATTGTCCGTGTTATATCCTTAATAACTCTAAAAGCCGCTGGGGCTTGGGCCAAATAGGGGTGCCCCGATGCGTCGACCCGCCTTCCAAAAGCGCCCGCGTTGGAAACGTCGTCATAATGCACTTCCTTACGTACTACGTCTCACGGCATCACCACCCGATCAGGTGTATAAATCACATTCTCCCCGATCACCGCCCCGCTCAAGTCGCCGCCAAACAGATAGCCCTGGTACAAGTCCGGCAACTCTACGATCGTATTGTACCGAATGGCAAAGTCCTCGATCTCCGTGCCCCAATCGCTCCCTGCTCCGTGCATATAGGAGAACACCCGATTATTGATACTCAGGTTGTGCTCCACCCGCGCCCGCCTGGCCGATCCTTGGCCCTCGTACGTGCCGACCTCCAGGAAACCGCAGCAGTTCACCGCTACGTTGTGGTGGATCCAACAGTCATCTGCGTACCAGAACCACTCGAAGGCACCGCCGTCGCACCCCCATTGCGGGTGCGGGTGGCTACAGTTCAGGATCGTGCAGTAGCCCACCTCGTTGTTGTGATTGAGCATCCAGAAACCAACCCCGTCGTTCTCGCCCACCACGTCGCGGACAGTGCATCCCGCGACCAAGTTGTGCGCACCCCACAGCCGGATACCCGATAGCCCGCCCACGATCTCCAGGTCCCACAGGCGCACGTGGTACCCGTTGATCTCGACCGCCCGGCCGTCCTGTTCGATGCGCGGCAGGTCGCCCTGGCCATACGCGCCCACTGAGATGTCGTCGGCGTTGACCGTCAGCCCGTGGTCCCACACCCCGCCCCGGGCCAACAGCACTCGGTCGCCCGGCACAAATGGATAGCCGGGAACATTGTGCAATGTCGCCCACGGCGCCACCGGCGTCAGCCCCGGGTCTCGATCGTTCCCCATCCTTGGGTCAATGTAGTAGTCGGTCATTGGTCACCATCCTTGGTCCCTTATCACCGCGCCCTCGGGCACGATCTCCTCGATGCTGTGTCACCATCATCGCTGCTTATACATCTCGCCTAGTGGGGTCAGCAGTCCGGACAACGTTCCTTCCTCGTAGACCAGGCTAGAGGTGTAGCTGGGCGGGAAGCCATAGCCGTACCAGAACCAGCGGGCCACGCCCGCCGCGTCCATATAGTCGATAAAGTCCCGCCCTCTTGTCACCGCCGGTTCCCACAGCGGGCCACTTGGGGTCACTCGTGCGACCGATGCAAACTCACTACACCACACCTCAGCTATCCCCCACTCGGCAGCTTTGGCCACGTACCAGTCGACGATGTGCGTGCACCGTGTCAGTGTGGGGCCATCGTAAAAGTAGCAGTGAAAGGCAAGAGCGTCCCACCGAGGTGGCCGGCTATAGATCTCGGAAAATCTGTCATACACCTGCTCAACGTGTCTGTAGTTGTGTTGCGAGTAGGCCGGCGAGACGAGCAAGCGGTCGGGAAACAGAGCTTCGGTGATGGCCTGAGCCCTGACGACCGTGTCAATGGTTGCATCAGCGCCCACTGGCTCGGGCAGGTCCGGCTCGTTAAAGAGCATCAGCCAGGCAGAGTTGCCTCCCAGCGTGGCGACGATATTCGTGGAGGTGAGCTGATTGAGAACCTGCTCCGTCAGATCATCCCAGTCGCGGATCATTGGCATCCGTTCGTACTCACCGCCATCAGCTATCATTGGACCCCAGGAGTAACTGCCCATCGCTTCGGTCTCGACCATTCCGTGCAAGCCTGCCGTGTAGCGGTGCGGACTCGGTTCAGGTACCACGACGGTCCCTGGAGATACCGGCGACATTCCAATCAAAACAAGCGGGATAAATACTCTCAAATCGAGTATAACACTCACAGCTCCTCCGGCTCCCATTCCTCTTGATTCGCTGCCAGGTATGCCAGTGTCTCTACCCGGCTCTCATCCCACGTTGGCCAGTCCACCCCGTCGTAGCCGAAGAAGGCCACCCTTAGATAGTCGGTGCTGTTGCGCGAGAACGTCACGACGGCGGTGTCCCTGGCGCCGAAGGTGACGTTGCTAACCGCCTGGTCGATACTGTTCGGATCAACGCCAAATATCACGCCCAACCGGTTCTTGAAAGCCTGCACCGTGATCCTGCTCTCATCGAACAGCGCTTCAAAGATGGCCGCCTCGCCGTCTAACCGGGTCCGCCAATGACACAGGTGCGCCGGCTGCCGGTCGCCAGCCGGCCCGAGGCCGCGCAGGGCCTCCACCAGCACCTGACGCTGGCTGGCGTTCAAGTTCAGGTTCTCGATGCCAAAGTAGACGTGTCGGTTCATACTACGTTGCCTCACACGGTAGATAGGTCAAGCATAGCGGCCGGTGAAAGGACACGATCCCATAGCGCCGCGTGCGCCAGCCAGCCATGCCACGCCTGGATAGGGGTTGTGTTGTAGGCCCCAATCAGGAACCTGATGATAGCGTTCGCGGGATTCCAGGTGCCCAGGCCTGTTTGTGTCGGGCCTTGTTGTACGCCATCAATGAAACCTTTCTCCTGGTCGTTCCCCTTGTCCCACGTCACCGCCATTACAAACCATGCAGCATTGGAGTAAGATGTGATGTTTATGGGCTTTGTAGTACCATCCGCTTTGTACAGCAGCTCGGCGCGGTTGTCCTCATTGTCTTTCTTCAACATCAGGTAGTTGATGTTGTTGTATTGAGTAAAGATTGCTTGTCTGCTGATCCCGTCCGTCCAGACAGCGGCGGCGTTGACCTTGCACCAAACGAGAGCTGTGCCGATGTCTGGCTTAAAAGCGCCGTACAGGGTGGCTGTGCCGCAGTCGACGTAATCGTTAGTCCCGTCAAAGAACGGGGCGGTGTTACCGTCGCCGATGCCATTTTGCCCAAGTGTGACGCCAACATACGTCCCATTCTGCGCCGGGTTGACCAGGCACTCCGCCACGCTGCCGGCCGCTTCCCACAGCGGCCAATACGCGATAGGCCCGTAGGCCAACACCTTTCTATCGTACCCGCCAAAGATCCGCCGCCGATGTGATCTACTGAGACGCTGAATGTTCATCAGCTATCCCTGCGGTACCAGAAATTGAACTCTAGCTGCTCGTCGTCGCCGGCCGCGTCGTTCAGGTC
>Ga0180438_10000736_pt1 | contig 60254 bp, 52 predicted proteins | sample SS_ome_12_FD_132455 | JGI IMG/M metagenome (GOLD analysis project Ga0180438, IMG submission 132455) | Hypersaline lake sediment archaeal communities from the Salton Sea, California, USA - SS_3_D_2 metaG | ecosystem: Environmental > Aquatic > Non-marine Saline and Alkaline > Hypersaline >... | reverse complement strand
TTTAACCATTTCTTATTATACCATTTAAAGGAGCTTTTTTCCAGAAAAAAAATACCTCAAAATCACTGATATTATTGACTTTTGGAGCACTTCTGAATGAAAAAATGGGGGGTTAGCAAATAAAAAATAGGTGCCAGTCAAGAAAACACAAAAACAGAGTTTTCAATAATTGTGCATTTTCTGTTATAAAAAGAGACTCTCAAAAAGATTTTATAACAAATATTTCAACGATTTTTTTTATTTCTCTCATTTTTATTTTTTTTCCAAATTGACGGATATGACTTGTAAATATTGATTTTGCACAGTTTTTGAAAGCCAAAAACTATAGCATCTAAACCAGACAAGCCGGTACGAAAAAAAACAGGACAGACAAGACAATATTTATATAATCAATTTGAGTTCAATTTGAGTTTCTTATAATCGCACCTCCCACCCTGGAGGGGAGGGCAGGTAATCTCTCCTATTTTTTGCTTGCCACCCTTTACATTACCCATATCTTTACCTATAATTTACACATGAAAGCAAAACGATTTTCCTATTATTTTTGTAGTATAAAACGTTTCTATTTAAAAGCACTTTTTGCCTTAATATTTGTATTATTAACTACGTTTTGTTTGATCTCAATTTCGTTCTCTCAAGAATATATTCCCGGAGAAGTGTGTTATGGAAGTAAAAAATATATTGAATACCATCTCGGTAACCTCTCGGTGATTTTAACTGCTCCACATGGTGGAAGATTAATGCCGCAAGAGATTCCGAACAGGAAATACGGTTTTTTTTATCATGATGAGTTTACAAAAGAATTAATCTTGGATATCAAAAGTATATAAATCTTGCGAAAAAAACTGTTACAGATCAATATAAGGCTGGCCTTCTTCTTGACATTCATGGATATGGAAGAGAAGGGGAACTAATTATATTAGGTTATTCAATTAGTGGAAATGTTTTTAACAGTCTATCTGATGAAGAAATTAATAAACTGATGATCCGAAAAAGATCCAGTATAAGTTCACTGGCGGGCTCGACAAAAATGTCGTATTCTGCTTTACTCCGTGGATCCTCAAGTCTTGGGGCTCTGTTTGAAGAGTATTTATATCCTGCAGTGCCAAGCCTTAAAAATCCAAATCCCGGCAGTAGTGAATATTTTGGAGGTGGATTCACCGTTTATAATCATGGCTCATTTAATGGAGGTAAAATTGATGCTATACTAATTGAGACTCCATGGATTGGTGTAAGAGATTCCGACAACAATAGAAAAAGATTCAGCAAAATACTTGTGAGAGTAGTTGATAAATTTGCGAAAATTCACTATGGTAATAATTTTTTTAAAAAAAATGACTGAACCAGAAGACTAACATTTTGGGGACAGGCGCCACATATGTAAACAATCTACTAATTATTCCAAAAATCTATTGACAATAAAAAATCAATCCTATAATATTTAATATGATTAAAAACCGATTTTCCTATGGTGTTTTCAATAGTACCCCCCCCCAATGATTGGAAACGCTTTAAACGGAGATTACGTATTATTATACCGGATTTAATCAAGAAGTCGCCGAGTTACTATCGATGACTCAAGAACCGAATCGATAAGTGAACATTAAGGAGAAACATGAATAAGAAACAATTCATTAAAACACTGTTAGTTGCAACCATTATGATTAATGCATATTTGCATTTTTATGGACAAAACGAAGATTCCAGGATCACAAAAAAAATGATCATAGAAAAATCCTGGAAAGCCCTATTTGGGAAATTAAAAAATGAAGAGGTCAAATCGATTTATGTGGAAGGATTTTTTCATGGCAGCAAAACACCCAACCGGATGACGGTCAAGCGTCCGAATAAATTCCGTAATGAAGTGAGAAGTGGAATTCTGGTGTTTAATGGAGAAAGAGCTGCCTGGGTCAAAAGATATCCGGATGAGAAAGGGAATCCGCGTCACCCTGAAATCCTCCCTTCCAATCACTGGCTCCATTTTGAAATCGATATTGCTCTCATATTTCCGGCTTTTTTTGATTATGATTCAGAATACCGAGGAATAAAAACGATAGATGGGGATAAATTTTACGAGGTTTATGTGAAATTGCCAAAAGGTGCCTATTTATCCTATTTTATTGATGTAGAGGATTTTTTGATAAAAAGACGATTGGTTAGTTGGGAAGGGAAACACGATGATGAATTATGGGAGAATATCATTGATAATTACCTGGATCATGATGGCATCAAATTCCCCGATGGTTATTCATTCATGGGACAAAAAGGAAGGGAAAAAGGGATTTACAAAAATTTCAAAATCAATATAGAACCCGATGAAAAACAATTCATTATCTCAAAAGAGCTGAAGTAAAAGAGAGGGCAGGTCAATTAATTGGTGCGGGGACACCCTTTAGAAGGTGATTGTCAATAGTATAGACTAATTTTTTTTATTTTTTTTCAATAATTCTCCAATATATTGGCAATCCATCATGCATTGCACTCGAGAATTCAATTGTTTTGATTTCAGAACTTAACATTTTGGGGGGAGGTGCCAAATATCCCATTTCCATGTTTTATTTCTTTTGGGTTTATGGTAACATTTAGCCTGATGCGTTCACGCAATTGATCAAACTGGCAGTCTTGATCAATTCCGAAAAAAAAGGAGGTCAAGAAGTGAAGAATAAAGTAATCCTCTTGAGAATCAGTTACTGGGTGGCAGCCATTGCCGATTTCATTGTCGCTGTTGTGGTTTTAATTCCGGATAGAATGGGGGTTCATGAATTTGTCTATCCCATGGGATTGATGTCAGCGGTGGCCTTTTCCTGGGGCGTGATGTTGATTCTGGCTGACCGGAAACCAATGGAGCGAAGGTGGGTGCTGCTCCCCACTATACTGGTCATATTTTTGCTCGGTGTGGCTGGAATCTATGCGGCTTTTAAAAATCTGATCAGCACGTCCAGGATTATTCCCTCATCTATTGTGGTGTTAATCGTTCTTTGTCTCCTGATCTACAGTTATGCAAAGAACCGAAAAGTATAAAAAAGTGGCACATTAAATAGAGACAGATAAATAATAAATGTTACATGGAGGAAAAATGGCCATAAGTCACGAAAAAGTTAACAAATTAGAAACAAAAGGGAAGGTAGGTAAACTCATAAAAATTTTGGAAAAGGAAGAAATTCTCAGTGATATCCGTAGACACGTGAGTAAAGCCCTGGGAAGAATCGGGGATGAGCGTGCCGTGTCTCCGTTGATTGAAACTCTTGGGGACCCGGATATTGGACCCAACGCAAAGAAAGCCCTGATAAAAATAGGTATGTCGGCACTCATACCATTAATCGATGCATTGGGACACCAACAAACGGATATTCGTAAAAAATCAGTTGAAATTTTGGGGTCCATCGGGGATGACCAGGCGGTGGAGCCTCTAATCAAGCTTCTCGTGGACAATGACGCTTCCATCCGTGAAGAGGTCATCGTTTCCCTGGGGAAAATCGGAGGTTCCCGGGCAATAGAGATGGTGACCCAATCCCTCGGTGACAAGAATCCAGATGTACGAAAGAAAGCGGAAATCCATTCCATTGGTAACAAGAATCCGGAAGTGCGGAAGAAAGCAGTCATGAGCCTTGGAAAATCAGGTAATCCTCAAGCCATAGAGCCTCTCATTGGAACACTTGGAGACTCCGATTGCACGATTCGTGAGCATGCGGCGGTATTCTTGGGGAAGATTGGGGATAAACGGGCGGTTGAACCGTTGATCAAGACCCTGACTGATTCAGATTCAGACGTTCGTATAGCTGCATTGGGTGCCCTGGGGGAGATCGGCGATGCCCGGGCGATTGATCCCATAATCGACACACTGGATGATTTAAACAGTAAAATAACCGGAATGGCTGCTGCAATACTTGATAAATTGCACTGGCAACCTCAGAAAGACCAGGCCGGGGCAGCTTATTACATTGCCAAAATGGAGTTTGATCAATGGTTGCAGATTGGAAAACCTGCAGTCGAACCGCTTATTAGAGCACTTAGATCTTGGGGAGAAGAAAAAAAGCCCCTGCGAGCTGCAGAGGTTCTGGGGGAAATCGGAGATCCCCGGGCAGCAGCCCCACTGGTTGAACTTCTCGGGGATGAGAAATTGGGGGCAAAAAAAGAGATTCAGGAAGCCATAGTAAAGTTAAGAAAACCAGCAGTACCCGAACTGATCGATGCAATGAAGAACTACCGCGGCCTAGTGGAGAGGAGAGATAGAACCTTGAGACGCATCATTGAAATTTTAGCGAAGATAGGAGATGAACAGGCGATTGAACCGCTGATTAATATCCTAAGAGAGAGTGGCGTCCAGTTAGAAGCAGCCAGGGCTCTCGGAGAAATCGGTAATGAAGTAGCTGTCGAACCGTTGATCAACGCCCTGGACAATGAATGTGAAGATGTTCGTTACCAGGCAGCTGAAAGTTTGAAAAAAATATATCATAATCAGAAACTTTCAGATAAATCTAAGAAGATGGTCCTGAGTCAGAAAGGAAGATTGATCCGCGAGAAGTACAGCTGGGAAAATAGAAAGGGATGTTCGCACAGTGATTTTCCAGCTGTATATTTTGACATATAACATTGACATATTAAAATGCGCCATTTTTTTATTATTCCCACCTCATCCTGCGATGCGTCGTGCCAGTACTGCTTTACTCGCAGCAGAAATAGCCCCATTATGTCCCAAGAGACGTTCCTGAAATCATTGAGGCTTGGTGAGAATCTTGGTAAGGAAACAAATGCCGGTGACCTTGAGCTCTCTTTCCACGGCGGAGAACCGCTTATGGCAGGATTCGATTTTTATAAATTGGCTCTACCGGCGATAAGGAAGAACCTGGGCCAGTCGGTTCGGCTTTCCCTGCAATCCAACCTATGGAATCTGACGGATGACTTCTGCAAACTCTTTCTTGACTATCAGGTCCAGGTCGGTACCAGTTTGGACGGACCGGAACAGGTCAATAACCGGCAAAGGGGGCCCGGTTATTTCAGAAAAACCATGGATGGCATACATCTTCTTCATAAACACGGGATGAATACCGGATGTATTGCTACCTTTACGTCCCATTCCGCAGCAAAGGTCAATGAGGTGTTTGAATTCTTCTTGAAAAATACTCTCTCGTTCAGTGTTCACTGCGCTGTAAAGCCCATTCAATATTGCGGGGATCAAAAGCTATTTCTTTCAGCAGAGGGGTTTGAAAGAGTGTTGATACAATTGCTTGATCTGTACCTTGAAAATGCAAATAAAATTCGGATCAGCACGCTGGATGATCTGATCAAAAACATCGCCAGGGAGAAATCCGGGCTGTGTACATTTTCCCGGTGTATTGGCAATTATATTGCCGTTTCACCGGAAGGTGGGCTTTATCCCTGTAATCGTTTTGCAGGTATGAAGGAATTCTCATACGGCTGCCTGGATACGATCCACTCATTTTCCGATATTGAGCGGTCTGGGGCATGGCAAAGGCTGATTGATTGGCAGAGTCGGATTGACAAAGACTGTAGGGATTGTTTTTATAAAGCGATCTGTCATGGTGGCTGTCCATATGCAGGTCACTCATACAATCAGCGAGAACCTGCCAAAGACCCCTTATGCCGAGCATATCAAGGGGTGTATCAACACATTCTGGATCAGGGTACAGCGGACTTTTTCAGCGAACCGTATCAGGACAGTCCTGCTGATTCAATAAAGAAAATCGGTAAATCATCATTTTTCAGAAAAACCACCTTACTTCGAATTATGGGAGATTTTCCTCATCCATATGACTTCTCGCGGGCTTCCAAAGAAATCCTGGCGGCAGCCTTGTTTGGGATTACCGATGATATAGACCTGGTTGCCAACACCTTTATATCACTGGACCTCACCAAATCCAGACAAAGAGCGTTACACGCCTTGCAAGGAATGTATAGAAGGTTAAAGAAACCCTTCTGTAATCCGAATAATCTTTACCTGCATGTTACAGAAAAATGTAATCTCCTCTGTACTCATTGCTATGCCCCTGTAAAGAATTCAGAAGAAGCGGTTCATTTTCCATTCCCACTTGTTCCTGACGTTATCATCCAGGCAAAAGAAGCGGATTTCCGCAAAATAATCATTACCGGGGGCGAACCGCTTCTATATCCTGAATTAAAATTACTTCTTTCAGAACTTATTGAGATGCGAAAATCGTATAAACTGCCAATCCTCGTTCTGAGAACCAATCTGACACCTGAGCTTGACAAAGAGACAGTACAATTATTGGACAACGCTTTTGATCAGGTTATCGTCAGTCTGGACGGTTCAGAGGATTATCATGATTGCAGGCGTGGGAGAGGCGCTTATCGAAAAACGATCTCCAATATTGAATTATTTAACCCTGACGTTCTGGGTAAAAAAGTTGGCATCTCTTCCGTTTTCAGCTCGAATGATTTAAATTTCACCGCAATGAAGAAGGAACAAGAATCTGTTGAACAGGTCAAGGAAAGGTATAATCTCAACCATATCAGGTTCCAATCCCTGCTTCCTTTGGGAAGGGCCAAATCGTATCACTTACGAAGAATCCCGGTGTCGAAGATAGGTATTGAAGAATGGATACAAAATCAATATATCCCCAGGCCGAGCTGTGGTTTGGGCCAGGTACTCATGATATGCCCTGACGGTACTGTATATCCTTGCCATGTTCTTATGAACAGGGATCATCTTATTGGAAATGTAATGGAACAGAGCATCCAGGATCTTATGCATAGTGAAACATGTGCACAATTAAGGACCAGGGGAGTCGATTCAGATATGAAATGCAAAGCATGCTGGGTGCGTTATGTTTGCGGAGGGACCTGTAGAGCCTGGTCTGGTCAAGATTGTAACGATTTGTTTGAACGCGCCCTATTTCTCGTTCAGTGTGCGTTGGATACATTGGACATTTCCAAACAAGATATTGGGAAGTATGTAAATGCCAAATGGTAAATGGAGTCGGTGCTTTACATTTTGACATTTTTGGGAATGCAAAACAACCACAGGTAAGGGGACGGCGCTTGAGTTCTTGAGTTTATGTGGAAAGGTCATTTGTAAGAGGATTGAGTTGACTTGACATTCGATAATCAGTTCATTAATATTATACTATGATTAAAAAAGGATTTTACTATGTTGTTATGAGTATCAAAAGAAAAGCCCTAAAGGCTTTTATTTGTTTATTGGTGCCTGTTTTCATGCAGGCGGAGAGCATCTTCGTAACATTTTGGGGACAGGCGCCACATATGCCCGGGTTTATTATATAACATTTCTAAGGTTTTTCAAAAAAAGAGGTGCCAGTCAAGAATGCCACTCAGATAAGACTATCTTTTTATAAGCCCGCTTGGCGCATATCCCCGATTTTCTGATTTTCCCTGATTTTCTTTCAAATTAACTTGAAAAAAAATATCAAGTCATATATCATTGGTTTTTAGGTGCTTTAGCCCTTAAAATAAGTTCATGAAGGACTTAAATTTGACAATAGATTTAACTCTATTAGGAAGAAAACATGAAGAAACCGGTAATCGCTATTAGTTTTTTTTTACTTGCCATTGTGTTTTATGCGGAGATTAAAAATCCAGATAAGCCCATGAAGGGCCAGTGGGATTTTAAACTCAAGATTGTGTGGAATATCGTTGATGCTGGTAATGAAGAATTTGCCAATCCCCGTCAACTTTTGATCTCGGAGGATGGAATCATTTATGTATACGATGACAAACGTTTGAAATTTTATATCCTGAACCCTGATGGCAAAACCATAAGTACATTCGGCAAAAAAGGAGAAGGACCCGGCGAGATCCAACAGATGGAGCGAACCCAGTTATTCCTTGTCAAAAACAAATTGATTGCTGTTGATGGGGGGCGGTTACATTATTTCACACGGCAGGGAAAATATATCAACTCGGTTGTGAATATAGGTCCACACAGACCTACTTTTTTTATCAATGAAGATGAGTTTATTTCATCTCCCATTTTTATCAACATGAATACACCCGATGCCACAGGAAAAATAAGGCATTATCATCTCAAAACCAAACAGGAAAAAACCATTACTGAATTTTCACTTTTCAAAAAAGGATATGTCAGAACACCTGTCGGTAGAAGAACTATTATTGTTATGGGAATAACCCCGATGATGGTGACCGGTTACGACGGCAGCAAGATTTATTTTGGAAAAAATGATTCTTTTGAAATAAATGTCGTTGATTTGAAAGGGGATAAATATAATTCTTTCGGAATAAAACGAAAAAAAGAGAAATATCCGGAAGAACCTTTAAGAGAACGCTTTAATGAGCTTTCAAGCAAACCGTCGAAACAGATGGTGGATAGTATGATCAAAAGCCTACCCAAAGAATACACATTTTTTAATCGCATTGAAGTATATAACGGCCTCATCTATGTATTTATTCCAGATTTTGATAATAAAAACCCCAGGAAGGTGGATATCTTTTCAGCCGAAGGCAAATATCTATATCGGGGCTATCTTTCTTTTGGTAAAAATATGTTTGTGCTTCTCTCACCTCTGCGCAACCTGATAATAAAAAATGGTTATCTTTATATAGTCCTTGAAAATGAAGAGGGTGAGATATCCATTGCCAAATATAGGATAACTCTTCCCAAAGTTTAATCAATATTTTTTCCGGATTTTTACTTTATTTAAAACCTGAAAGCTGTGGTTCATGAATCAATTTACAAGGTGGGTCAAGGTGGGGGAACATTTTCATTTTGGGGACGGGCTAGAAAATTTTATGAGGAGTAAATGATTTGAAAAAATTATTAAATTGAGAGACTAAAAGATTAAAAAACGTCTGAGTCAGGATTTAGAGGAAAAGGATTTCCAGGATAAATTTGATACTACTCTAACATACTTTTGAATATTTTAAACTTAATGGTCATTTCTTCATTAATCGACCATCTTTCAATCTCTTTCAAATCTACCTTGTTATCTTTACTTACCAAAATAGCTTGATCTAAACTCGGTTTATCATTCCAATGGTAGTATGCTGCCAAACGGTCTTTAACACAATCTGTTGGTGATAAAAGTTTTAAGACCATGCTACCCTTCCTTATTGAAGAAATGACTTTGACAGGCTCTTCTCCAATAGAAAGGGGCGGGGAAAGAAAATCTATGAAATATTGAGTGTCTTTGTGCTTAAAAAACCTTCCTTCTTCATAAAACTCAATTTTTTCCAATACTCTTCTTATCTTCTTTCGATTAACATAAACAGTCAGAACAAAATCCAAATCATATGAAAGATATTTATTATCTGTATAAATAGTGACGCAAGCTCCCCCAGATAAAACGGTTTCAATCCCGTTTTTTCTTAGATAGTCAGAAATATAAATTCCCAGGTCCTTTATTGAAATACCTTTTATCTTCATTTTAAAGTGGTTTTCCTGTGTGCCGCGGTCTTAATCTTGGTTTATAAAATTTCTCTTTTTCTTCTTCGGGAATGAATCTCAATACTTTCTCAAAAAGTGCCTCCAATTCCTTTTTAAAGGGATACCTGGGATTAAAGCCAAATAACCTTACCTTTCCTTTGAGCTTACTGTACAGGACACCGCCCTTTTCCAGATTCATTAACTGGTTTTGAACTGAATTTAAATTAAAATGAAAGACCCTGGCAATTTCCCTGGCATACGATTCACCATGAGTATATAAATACAAGAGAATCTTCTCTTTTTTATCTGAATTTAACAACGGCTTTAACATATTTCAACTCCTCTAATCACGACCAATAAAACTGATCATTTGACCTATATATTTGGTCATATGACCAAATATATCAGTCGTAGTCTATATTGTATCACAAAAAATGGAAAATCTCAAATGATGAATAATTAATTCCAGTTATTCTGAAAAGAAAAAAGTGACAGTCAAGAAAACACAAAAACAGAGTTTCAAAAATTGTGCATTTTCTGCTATAAAAAGAGACTCCCAAAAAGCTTTTATAATAGATGTTTCAATGAGTTTCATTATTTCTCTCATTCTTAAGTTTTTTTCCAAATTGACGGATATGACTTGTAAATATTGATTTTGCACAGTTTTTGCAAACCAAAAAATATGGCATCTAATGACATTTAACTAGTTAATTTGTATAATTATGAAAAAAATAACGAGGTAAAATTATGATTAAAGAAATATTTGAAGGGAAGGGGGCAGGCGCGAAAAGATTTACTGAGAGAGAGAATAAAATTTTTTAATTATTTTATCCAACGATTTTTTATGTGGTATAATATAAGGCAGAAAGTTTTAAGATACTGACTAATGCTTGAAAATAATTAAATCATAATCGGAGAATTAAATGGATAGAAAGAGTTTTATCAAGGCGTTATGTATTGGCGGTTCCTGTTCTTGCATGGCTGTTCCTGTTTTTACGACGGAAGAAGAAAAAAAGGAAACAACCGACAAAAAGATGAAAGAACTCAATCAGAAAATCCAATTCATGCAAACACGGATGGCCAAACTGATCGATATCCTGGACGGTAAGATGGATGATGCGGCCCTGACCAAGATTCTTAAGGACCTGGGAACGGAATGCTCAAAAGAGTATGCAGCTTTTTATAAGAAGTATGAAAACGACCTTGATGGTTTCTTGCAAATGATCGAAAAGGACTGGAAGATGAAAATTAAGCATGATAAGGAAAAAAAAGTGGTTAAGATCATCGGCCAGAAAACGGGAAAATGTTTCTGCCCCTTTGTGAAAGAGTCCCTGATGTCAGCGGATTTCTGTAATTGCTCCCTGGGCTGGCAAACACAAACCTTCGCCTCAGTGATCGGTAACCCGGTAAAGGCCAAGGTATTGCAATCCGTTCTTAGAGGCAGTAAGAGCTGTGATTTCGCCATTTATTATAGCTAAACACCAGATGTAGGAGTAGGGATAAAAAGGGGCAGACAAAAAACAACTTACTTGACAATCTTTGTATAATATATTATATAATCTACGGTGAAAACCGATACAGCATGGAGGTATTGAATGGCATTAAACATAAAAAATCCACAGGCTGAGAAGCTTGCTAAGGAAGTAGCCGTGGAGAGCGGCGAAAACATGACACAGGCGATTATACATGCCCTGGAAGAACGTCTCCAACGACTTCGAATGAGAGGCGCTATAAAAGAACTTGAACAGGAAATCATGACTATTTCCAAACGATGCAGTAATATTCCTGATTTAGATCCCCGTACCCCTGATGAAATCCTGGGATATGATCAAGCAGGTGGTTTAACTTAATGGTAATCGATACGTCAGCTCTTATTGCCATCTTGCTGGGTGAACCGGAAGCAAAAAAAATTGCAATGGCAATTTCGACTGATAATAAACGGCTGATTAGTGCATTTTCTTTATTGGAAACCTCTATCGTGATTGAATCCAAAAAAGGAGAAGATGGGGCACATGAACTTGACCTGCTTCTTCACAAGATTCAAGCGGATATCATTTCTATGAATTCCACACAAACGGAAGCTGCAAGAAAAGCCTGGAGAGAATTTGGAAAGGGACGTCATCCGGCGGCACTTAACATCGGGCATTGTTGTGCTTATGCTTTAGCAAAAATCACCGGAGAACCACTTCTATTCAAAGGTGATGATTTTAGTAAAACCGATATTTCTTTAGTTTCTTATTTAAACCAGATCCACGAGGAGGACAAGGTGGAAAACAATGCCTTCCCCTTGGCAGAGAAGCAATCTGACAATCAAGACGGGAATAAAGAGAAGGAGAAAAATACCTGAAACAAGAGATAAACGAGGCACTTCAGAAAACGATCAGTAGAGAAAAGAGGTGCCAGTCAAGAAAACACAAAAATAGAGTTTTCAAAAATTGTGCATTTTCTGTTATAAAAAGAAACTCTCAAAAAGCTTTTATAACAAATATTTCCATAACATTTATTATCTTTCTTATTTTTAAGATTTTTCCCAAATTGTCGGATATAGGCCGTAAATAACGATTTTGCACAGTTCTTGAAAACCAAAAAATAAGGCACCTAAACCAGACAAGCCGGTACGAAAAAAGACGGGACAGACCAGAAAACCTATATCACCTGTATTGAACTTAACCCAGGGCCCTTATAGCCTCAATCATGTCTTTAAACTGCGGGTTCGCCTTTTCCAGCGGTTCTTCAAAGTCAGAAGCACCGATAGGATAAATTGGATATTTCAGTACAAGGCTGGCGTGACCGACTCCGGCCTGTTTAGGAATTCGAAAAAACGTAAATAGGGTGGGATCTGAGACCTTTTGCAACGCTTCGATACCTGCAATGTCCGCAGTTGAATCACTTTCGGAATGGGCTGCAAAGACCCGCTTGGAAAACGGCTCTTTTGGACTGAACCCGGCGATAATAGTGTCTGTTTCTTTGATTAGCTTTGACAATTCCTTCGCACCATCCTTGTCTACACGGGTGTAACGATAAGGATTGGTGCCAACCAACGGTTCGTCATTTTCAAAGTTATCAAGAACATCGGCCAGAAACGTGCGGAGAAGGCGCTCCTTTAGCTCACCTATAATACCGCCGACACCCCCCGCAAGATCGAGGGCCGCGGAGAACAGATACAGGGTGCCAGTTATTTTCGGGTTATTAACCGCCATGTAAAAACTAAGCGTCCCCCCGGTGGACAACCCACCGATTGATACCTCTTCGGCTCTGGACGCAGCAGTGTTAATAGCAAAGTTCACGTTGGCTTTCCACTCATCCAGTTTTACATCCTCCATACCTTTCGGTTCCTTGAGTCCATGACTTTGTAGGAGGGGCAAATATACATTGTATCCAAGATGCTCAAAGAAAAAGTCCGCGATTGCAGTCATGAAATGCGGCGAATCAGTCAGGCCGTGAACCAGCACGATTGCTTTCTTTCTCAATTTCTCGTGCTCCATGATTCGCGGATGACAGCCATCCCGAATTGACTGCTGTGAAAAGTACGTGAAATGCTTGTAGTAATCAAGCCACTCATATTCACGTTGGTTGGGTATTGATTGGCTCATGTTAGTTCCTCCTTCTGGTTAATTGGTTTTTGCTTCATAGGAAAATCGTTTTACCTCCCTTATTTAAAACGTACAAATATATTAGTATAGATTCGAAAATTTTCAACAAAATTATGAAATATAGGAGAAAAAGGTGCCAGGCTAATCAATAATGGTTCCGAATTCCTTTAAACAGGTAAGTTTATGGTTATATGCCCGGAATAATCGGATTGACTAAAAAAAATAAAATTGTATTGATTATACCATTGTATCCGTGGTAAAATAGATTCTTCGGTAGTAGAAATATGAATAGCGACAGGGTGCTTTATATATTTGAAAGCGCACAACATTTAAAGATTTCCTTTGTGGAGAAAAAATTGGCCGCCTCGATAATCATTTATTATAAACGATTTGTAGAAATTGCATGACTTATTACCTGGAGATTAAAAGACGATGCCTGTAACTGTTAAAAGAAAAAATGTTCGTTTAGATCCGTCTCCCCTCAGGGTAATTGCACGATTCTATTTACCCAGCGGGTCCGACAGGGCCTTTTTCATAATTGAGAAAGTCCTGGAATTGAATGATGAGAATGTCAATCTTACCCTTAACCACATATTGAGCAACTTTTCGAAACGCCATCGTAATATTTCAAAAATATTTGAAAATAACTTCAACCGGGTAAAGCAGGTAGTTGACGAATTGAATATCAAATCCGTTCCTGCTCCTTTAAAAAAGAAAATTCAAAAATTAAAGATACAACTGCAGAAGTTAAGTACAGCTTACGCATCGGAGTTAAAAAAGAGAAAATTATTGATTGGCTCGTATTTCACCATGGAATATTCCATCGAATCCACCGCCTTTTTTAATCCATCTATTGTTGAACATCCCGATCAAACCGACTTGAGAGAAGAGGGGCAAAAGAGAGTGATTGTTAGTTTCCGCGCTACCGGGGAAGGTCATATCTCATCGTTAGTATTCAGGGACGGTATCATCGATAAAGACAATAATTTACATTTTAAATCAATAAGCAGGCTGGTTGATAAACCTGAGGTTGTCAAACGTCATGTCTATAACAAAAAGGCTTTTTTAAAAAAACTTTATGAGATGAATATTTACAAAGATGCTGTAGGTAAAGGAAAAGAATTTGCTATAAAACTTATTAAAGAAGCTATCGAATTGGTGATGGATAAACTGGGAGATAATTTTCTATACGGCGAACTACGGGCCAGTATCGAAGAGGCCGTGAAAGATCCGGACATGACTGTTAATGAAAAGAGCGTAATCGAAGCCATCAATTGGTTAGCCAGTTCTCACTACGAGATTGAGTTTTCCCTCGATACCGATATTTCCGAACGGGTCATCTTTCCCATTTCATATACTGAAAGAAACGGTATCGAAGATGCCAGGTTTGTTAAGTTTACCGAGGAAAACGGCAGTATAACCTACTATGCCACGTATACAGCGTATAACGGTTATACCATCCTGCCCAAATTTATCCAGACAAAGGATTTTTACCATTTCAAAGTAATGCCCCTGAACGGAATATACGCACAAAACAAGGGTATGGCGCTTTTCCCGCGCAGGATAAAGGGAAAGTATGTTATGATCTCTCGCTACGATGGTGTGAATAACTATATCATGTATTCCGATAATATCAACCTCTGGCAGAATGCGCAAAAGATAGAGCGTCCTATGTATCCCTGGGAATTTATTAAGACCGGTAATTCCGGGTCACCGATCGAAACTGACCAGGGTTGGCTGATGCTTACGCATGGTGTCGGGCCGATGAGAAGGTATTGTATAGGTGCAATACTGCTTGATTTGGAAGATCCTACAAAAGTAATCGGTCATTTAAAAGACCCTTTATTAGTCCCGAATGAAGAAGAACGGGAAGGGTATGTGCCCAATGTTGTGTATTCCTGCGGTTCTATACTTCACAACAACGAATTAATTCTTCCTTACGGAATATCCGATACCTCTTCCACTTTTGCCGTAGTCCCCCTGGATGATTTACTGGACGAGTTAGTGGAATCGACACCCGGGACAAGAAAATCGGCCCTTGGGGATAAAAGAACGGCTTCTATCCTCTTCGTGGATGACGATCCGATCATGCGAAAAATGGTGTCGGAAATTCTACGGGAGGAAGGCTATCGTGTCGAGGTTGCTGAAGACGGGATCGACGCGCTTATCCCTCTGGGCAGGAATAAATACGATTTATTACTCCTTGATATCAACATGCCCAAAATGGATGGTTACCAATTATTGGAAAAGATAAAGGAAGAAAATATCCTTACACCTGTGATGTTTTTAACTGCCAGGGACAGCGAAGAAGATGAAATAAAGGGATTGAAACTCGGGGCTGTGGAATATATAAGAAAACCTTTCTCAACACACATCCTGCTGCTTAAAATAAAAGGGCTGTTGAAGAACTCAAAAAATTAAAAGATGATATCAAGGTATAGATATTGGATCCGGGATTACGACAATAAACGTTATTTCTAAGAAGTGCTCAGAATTTTTTTATAGACATGCAGGTAACCTTCTACCATTTTTTCCCGGCTAAAATTGCTCTCAGACCACTTGCGGCAAGACCTGCGATCGATCTTTTTTATATCTGCTACGGCAGTAGCAGCTTCGTCGATACTATTAACCAGGAAGCCGGTTTTCCCATCTACTATCAATTCCGGCATCGCTCCCTTGTTAAAGGCAATAACCGGGGTACCGCAAAACATAGATTCCGCCGCACTCAAGCCGAAAGGCTCGGCAAAATTAATAGGATGGAGTAACGCATAAGCTCCGCCAAGCAGTTTATCTCTCTTTTGCGGTCCGGATGATCCCACAAAAACGATATCATCATTATTGATAAAAGGTTCCACCTTTTCCGCAAAATAATTTTGATCCTGGATGATTCCTGAAATAATCAATTTTTTGGCCGCTTTTTTGGCAATCTGTATAGCCTCGAAAGTACCTTTGTCATGATGAATCCTGCCAAAATAAAGCAAGTAATCACCCGGTTCCTCGTTTAATGTAAATTCCACTGCGTTGATACCGTTGTAGACAGTGGCAATATATTCCAGTTCGGGAGAGCGATCGGCATTACTTATCGAGACATAATAGCCTATGTTATTGTATTTTTTAAAAACCGGGATGATTTTAGCTGACGAAAAACCGTGGATCGTCGTAACCATGGGGGTGTTAATCAAAGAGGAATAGGTGAGCGGCAAAAAATCATAATTATTGTGAATAATATCAAACCTGTCTGCCCGTTCCATCATATAGCCGACATGTAAACATTCCCACACCTTGGCATCCAGGTTTTTATCTTCTTCATAGGGATGTTCGCATATATACTCCAGTTTTCCTTTTGTCAGAGAATCCCCGGTGGCAAAGAGCGTTACGTCGATTCCCCGCTGCGCTAATCCTTCGGCAATATTGGAAGCAACCTGTTCCCAGGGACCGTAGTGACGGGGAGGAGTTCTCCAACAAATCGGGGCTAAGACTGCGACTTTCATTTTATATTGCCGGCCTGGGATTTTCCAGGCAAAGATCCACCAGGTCTTTTATCACGGCAGTTCCGACACACATTACTTTGTCAGCGCCTCCCCAGTAGATTTTTACCGTACCGTCAGTCTCGGGAACCGCACCGCAAGAAAACACCACATTATGAACATAACCGGTAACTTCATATACTTCTTCGGGCTGTAATATCCAGTTGTCGGCCACCCCGATAACCTCAGCAGGATCTAGCAGATCGTGTAATGCGGCTCCCAACCTGTAAACAGAACCGTCCATAGTTGGGAAAACACCGTGATAGATATTCAGCCACCCTTTATTGGTTTTGAAGGGAGGTGCACCGGGTCCGATCTTTATCTCATCCCAGTGGTATTGAACCGGTTTTATGATTAACCGGGAATCTCCCCAATACCTGAGATCCGGGGAATAGGAAATCCAGATAGCCCAGGGGTTGATTTGCGAATGGGGCCTATCCAGGCGTGCATAGAGGTTGTTAAATTTCTCGGGAAAAATAACCACATTACGATAATCCGCTTCCGTTATAAGAGAAAACCGTTCAACCTTTTTAAAATCTTTCGTCCTGGCCAGGCCGATACGGACACCATGCCTGGAATAGGCGCTGTAAGTGATTAAGTATTCCCCATCTATAAACGTAATTCGCGGGTCTTCTAACCCATACTCTTCATACTCTTTAAAAATCCCTGCTTGAGCCGGGGTCATGAAAGGTTTTTCTCCCGCTTTAAAATTAAACCCGTCCTCACTTTCGGCAATACCCAGTATAGAGCGTCCGTTTTCCAAATGTGAGCGAAATATCATGATATACTTGTCCTTATACTTGCATACCCCGGCATTGTGTACGGTTGCCACCGGGTAAGGGATATCCTCTTTTGTTAATATCGGATTTTTTTTATATCGTTTTACGACTGCCATCTAAAATCTCCTTGAGCCTCACCATAAAACCCGGTTGTTATTTCAAAAATCATTCTAAATGTCCTTCATTGCAGTGATTTTTTATTGCACCCGTCGCCGATTTCTATCTTCTACTCATGTGCCAGGAGAACAGTTAAATGCGCAATAAGGTACATCAGGGTACTCTCAGCTCCCTGGTTATAGCTCACTCCGTGAGACTCCAGGCCGTCGCAGCAGCCGTGGGTTTCAAAATCATATAGTGGCATACTCATCTCATTTTTACCCAGGAACCACATAAAACAGGTGGACATTAAGCGAGCATACCGGGTATCCCGAGTAACATAATAGGCTTGATAATACATCAACACCATAGCCGCAGCATCTATAGGCTGCTGGGCGAATCGTGAAGGTTCCCCTCCTCTTTCATACCAGTTGTCGCTGCCCACCGGTACAAGATAGCCCGGTTTTAGAGTTATTTTCTCTAAGAATTCCATTGCTTCTTTGGCAACCTTCAATGTCTTTTTTTTTTCGTTTATTTCATAGGAGTGTAACAGTGCCAGGGGGATGATACCGTTGGCGTAGGTGATTTTCGATTCGAACCACTGCCAATCTTCATCCTTTTCTTTCTCATACATCTCGATGATTTTAGCTGTCAGCTCTTCAAGCACTTCGATCATTCCTGTATCTGCCGGGACAAAATGAAGATAATGAGAAATGCCGATTATTGTATAGGCTATTCCATGCAGATGCTTAAGGTTTTTGAAGTGGGGATAGGCTTTAAAAAATATATCCCTGGCCAATTGAAGATAGGCATTGTTGGGAGCAAAGCGAAGAAGGTAACCCAATGCCCAGATGGTTCTGCCGAAACAATCTTCCGATCCGACCTCATCAAGAAATTCATTCTTGAAACTCAAAAGATTTCTAAACGTACCGTCTTCATTTTGCATATAATGGATAAAACTAAGGTAAACGGGAATTAACTCCAGGGCTTCCGTTAACTTTTTTTGCCGGAAAGCCATAATGCACATCAACAGCGCGCGGGCATTATCATCCAGGCAGTAACCTTTCTTAAAATCCGGGACCGTGTAATTGGCATGTTGAAGCATTCCCGTATTATCGGTCATTTTTTTTATATGGGTTAGGTGAAAATCCGGTAGGGCCAGGGGATTGATAATCGTCTCTATCTCCGGTGCAGGACCGCTCCAGGATTCCAGGGCCTCAGAAATGAGATTAAGGTAGCGCCCACCGATCTCCGGCCAACTCGTTTTGCGACCAAATTCGTAAGCTTTACTTCTCATCTTATCCAGCTTAGCGGGTTTGCTTAGCAGTTCATTTAAAATCTCAGCCAGGGTATTTGAGTCCCCGAAATTAAATAACCTACCCCGGCCTTCCGCTAAAAGCTCACGGGCATGCCAGTACGGGGTTGAAACCACCGCTGTTCCTGCCCCGACAGCATAGGCTAAAGTACCGCTGGTAATCTGCGCCTTATTAAGGTAAGGAGTTATATAAATATCTGCTGCCGCTAAGTAATCAAATAGCTCTTCATTGGTGACATAACGGTTGATAAAGTGGACATGTTTACTGAGATTATTCTTTTCGACCAGGAAAGTCAAATAATTCCGGTATTTCTCTCCCGATGCCCTGACTACTGCCGGGTGAGTCTTTCCCAATACGATATAAAGAATTTCCGGGTTTCGAGCAATAACCTTCGGCAGGGCGTTGATCACTGTTTCAATCCCTTTATCCCTGCTTAAGAGACCGAAAGTTAGGAGGGTTTTTTTATTTACCAGGTTTAACTTCTTTTTGAAACTCTTTCTATCGGAAATACTAAAATCAGGAACACCATGCTCGATAATCGCGATTTTTTCTCGAGCTATACTATAACTATCGGTTAAGAAACCGACTGCCCGTTTGCTCATCACCACTAATTTTTCCGCCCTTTTTTCGATTTCCTGGACAATGGTTCTTTCATTGTAAGAGGGATTCTTTAAAACTGTATGAAGCGTAGCGATAAGCGGTTTTGTCAGCCTGCGAATTAGAGGAAGCAGGTAGATGCCGTTTTCACCGCCGAAGATGCCGTATTCATGCTGCAAGATACAGGCATCTGCATCACCGAAATTGATGAATTTAACTGCTTTTAGATAATCTTCCTGGTGGGCCTCCCTAATTTGAAATTTAACGATATCGGAGTAATTGTAGGTATTGTTACTGTCGTTCATAGCCACTACATAAGCTTCGGCCTGAAGGTTTCTTCCCTCGTTGTTGTACAGCAGAGATTCCATTAAATCCCTGGTAAACGTCGCGATGCCGCATTGCCGAGGAACATAATTGCCGATACAGGCAATTTTTATTTTTTTCATAATTTTTACCTCTTAATTGGAGAAAAAAGTCTTTCAGTATTCAACGAATATAATTATATAGAGGGGGAAAATTTTTTCAAGTAAAATAACCAAAATTCTCCAATTTGGAGAGAAATATAAAATAGAACCCCAGATAATAATTCTTTTGAAAAATATATGATTAAAAAAAGGTGCCAGGCTAGAAAATTGAAAAAACTGATATTAAAAAGTGGAATTAAATATATTAAGAATAATCCCCTAGAATATTAATTTTTTTAAGTTTAAAGTTAATAAAATTAATATTTTAGGCCACAGATATTAAAAATACTAAGGTGAGGTAAAAAATGACACCAGAGAGATAAAATAAGCGACTGCTTCCTCAAGTCACCCTAGTCAATGATGGCTTGATAGGTTAATACTTTAAATTCCTTATTAATAGGGTAATGAAGATAAGGCGTAAACTGAGTCATCAAGATCATAACCAGTTCTTCTTCCGGGTCTACCCAGAAAAAAGTATTATGAATACCTCGCCACTCGAACTCTCCCTCAGAACCGATTGAATATGATTGAGGAACATTAACAAGAACTGCAAAGCCCAGACCGAAACCCTTTCCAGGCAATATCGGATGAATCGGTAATAATTCATCTGAGAGATGATTCCTGGTCATAAATTCAACCGTTTTACGACCCAATATGCGTGTTCCTTCTAACTCTCCTTTATTAAGTAACATCTGAGCGAATCGTATATAATCAGAGGCAGTCGATACAAGACCACCACCACCTGAAAGATACCTGGGTGGTCTGGATTTGTTACTTGTTTCCGGTCTCTCAATCACTTCTATACCATCTTCCTTTGACAAACCATACCGTGCCGAAAACCGACTTATCTTCTCCTCAGGCACATAAAAACCCGTATCTTTCATCTTTAAAGGTTTAAATATTCTTTCTTCCAGGAATTTATCCAGGGATTTCCCGGAAACAACTTCAACGAAATAACCAAGCACATCAATTGATACACTATAATGCCACTTGGTTCCCGGGTGGTATAAAAGTGGGATTTTTGATAATTCTTGAACCATTTCCTTAAGGGTTCCACTGAAAAGTCCGGCTTTGCGATACAGGGCATCTACGGGGGTATCTCCAAAAATCCCATATGTTAGACCGGACGTATGGGTAAGAAGGTCGTGTATGGTCATTGGTCTTTTCGGTTCAACCACGATTGGTTCATTGTTTTCCATTTTCGAAAAGACTTTTATGTTTTTAAATTCCGGGATATATTTTGAAACGGGATCGTCCAATTGGAAATGGCCTTCCTCATATAGGATCATTACAGCCACACTGGTGACTGGCTTCGTCATGGAGGCAATTTGAAATATTGCATCCAATTGCATTTGTTTGTTTGTGTCCATCAGACCATATGTTTCAAAATGAACGACTTTGCCAAAACGGGCAACCATGGTTATTAAACCGGGGAGTTTACCCTGGTCTATATAACTTTGCATGATGGGTTTAATGCGATCCAAACGTTTTGATGACAGGCCGACTTCTTCCGGTTTAGCTGTTGGAAGGCCCTGGCCTGGAACGAACTGAGCTAAAAAAAACAGGATGAGAAAAACCATCGCTGTTTTGTAGATTGATTTCATTGGTGTCCTCCTTAATAATTAGTATCCACACAATTAAGAATACACAGTATACTTATCTTTTTGCATCTCTTTTTCTCTATTTATCTTATATCCTTTTTTCCAATTCCTGTAATGAATCTGCAAATATTTCAACCCCTTTTTTTGCCAGTTCTTCAGTAAGAATAAGGGGCGGCAAGAAGCGGGCAACATTGAAATAGTGACCGCCTATCTCTATAAGGAGACCTCTCTCATGGCACAGGGTGCGCATTTTGGCAGCATATTCGGGAGCAGGTTCTTTTGTTTCTTTTTCCTTAACAAATTCCACTCCAAGCATGAGACCTTTACCTCTAACCTCCCCGATTATCTTCGAGCTATTTTCCAATTTTTTTAGTATTGAGAGTATGAAATTCCCAAGGCTTAACGCATGACTGGCCAGGTTATTTTTAAGCATAAAATGTATTGCCGCGGCTCCGGCTGCATAGGCGATAACATTGCCGCGAAATGTGCCGATATGCTTCCCCGGGGGCCAGGTGTCAAGTTTTTCTTTATACGCAATACCGGCAATCGGAAACCCTATCCCTCCCAGGGCTTTACTCATGGTGATAATATCCGGGATTACATTGAAATGATTAAAAGAAAACATCTTTCCAGTACGGCAGAAGCCTGCCTGGATTTCATCAACAATGAGTAAAACATCGTGTTTATCACATATTTCCCTGACTTTTGGTAAAAAATCCTCCCCAGGAACGATTGAACCCCCTTCGCCCTGGATTGCTTCGACTATGACTGCCGCGGGTTTGGAGACACCGGAATGAGGGTCTTCAAGCATATGTTCCAGGTATTGGGCACAGGCCTGGCTGCACGTTCCTGAAACTTTACCAATCGGGCATCGATATTGGTAAGGATAAGGGGCAAAATGCACTTCAGGTACCAGGGGAAGGAAATCTTCCTTAAAAGGAGCACCACTGCATAGGGAAAGAGCCCCTGATGTCATCCCGTGATATGATCCCTCGAAGGCAACTATCGGATACCTTTTGGTATTGTACCTGGCAAGTTTGATTGCTGTTTCGACTGCGTCCGATCCTGTGGGACCTCCAAAAAAAACACGATTCAGTTCTTCTGGTAATACGGAAAAGAGCGCTTCAACTAAAGCTTTTCTACTGGCATTGGGTATATCCAGAGAATGAGTCAGATGATCCATCTGGTTTTTTGCCGCTTGAAGCACTTCTGGATTTGCATGCCCCACGTTCATTACTCCAGCACCACCGAAAAAATCAATATAAATATTCCCGTCTACATCTTCAACAGTTGCCCCTTTTGCCCTGGCAATCGCCATTGGCATGCCCCTGGAATAAGAAAAAGCAGAGCCTTCATGGGAAGATTGGTAATCAAGATATTCCCTGGATTTCGGACCTGGAGGGGGGACATTGATCTTCGGAGCACCTGGAAAAGAAAGTCTATTAAAATCCATAACTTTACCTCTATTAAATTTTGAAATTGATTATAGAATTATGTTATAAAAAAAATTGAATAAAGTCAACACTGCTAAAAAAGGACCAGACCAAAACGTATTTAAGAAAGTATTTAATAAGCGTCGCAGTGGAGAAATAATCATTCAAACTGTCCGTTTATTTGCAAGAAACAAAACGCACAATGTTTTTTGAATTTTTTATTACCTCCTCTAATAGTTGAATGACCCGCTCAATCTCTTCTTCATTGGTTCCATATCCCAAAGAGAATCGTAAGGCACAATGAGCGTTCTCTTTTGTTAGTCCCATAGCAAGCAACGCATGGGAAGGTTCGGAAGAACCTGAATGACAGGCTGATCCGGAGGAAAAACAAACACCTCTTTTGTCCATTTCTAAAACAATGGATTCACCTCTTAAACCGGGTAACGTTACATTTAAGGTGTTGGGCAGCCTGTGGTTTCTATGTCCGTTTAATGAACAATCTGAAACACTATTTTTAATGCCTTCTTCTAAACGATCCCGAAGTTTTTCAACACGATCCATCTGGTCAAGGTATCTGGGAACCATTTCCATTGCTTTCCCAAAGCCGGCAATCCCTAAGGTATTTTCAGTGCCGGAGCGGATTCCGCTTTCATGCCCCCCTCCATGAATTAAACTTTCTAAATTGACATCTTTTCGAATGTACAAGGCCCCCACACCTTTTGGACCATGCAGCTTATGAGATGACATGGTTAATAAATCCACTCCTAATTCCTCCACATCCACAGGTATTTTCCCTACGGCTTGAACCGCATCTGTATGAAAGAGAATGTTCCTCTCCTTCGCTATTTTTGCTAACTCTTTTATGGGTTGAATGGATCCGGTTTCATTATTGGCCAACATAATGGTAACCAAACAGGTCTGATCTGTAATGGCTTTTTGCAAATCACCAGGATTAACACGCCCTGTTCGATCGACATTAAGCACCGTCACCTTAAAATCATATTTTTCCAACCATTGGCATGTGTTTAATACCGCCGGGTGTTCAATAGAAGAGGTGATAATATGATTCTTTTTCCCCCAATTGGCAAATGCAGCGCCTTTGATGGCTAAATTATTGGCTTCTGAGCCGCCGCCGGTAAATATGATTCTTTTGCCAGTACAATTAACCTGCTGAGCGACTTTCCGGCGTGCTTCATCTATTATTTTCCTGGATTTTTTCCCTTCACGATGAATACTGGATGGATTGCCATAAACGTCGATTAACTCCTGCATATATTGACTCACTTCAGGAGCCAGGGCTGTTGTGGCATTATGATCTAGATATATTGTTTTTGCGGTTGTTTCCAGTTGTTTTATATGGATTTTTTCCTTTTTTATTTCTCCAGTGTCAATAATAAGGGGCGCACCTTTATCATAAACTTTGACTACTTCACATAAAAGCGATTTATAGACAGGAAAACCTGATATGGGATCAAAGTTGTCAAGGTCAGTCAGTTCATTAATATTACAATTTTGCCATGCTTCAGGCCCCACAGGACTTCCACAGGCATGATTCGCATCAATGGCTCCCTTTACAATATCTTCTGTGACAATGGCTCTCATGATGACCGAACCTCTTGGGGTTTTGATCATCACCTTATCCCCGTTTTTTATGTCTCTTTCTTTAGCGTTATCGCTATTTATCATGACGGTGGGTTCCGGTCGTTCTTTGTACAAACTCTTTATCCCATGGTGCTGGGTATGAAAACTGGTCCGAACGCGTCCCCCGGAATTGAAGACCAGGGGGTAATTGTTTAACAATTCCGGTTGAGATAACGGTCCTTCTTTGGGCTCTGTGTACCTGGGAAGGGTTTCATAACCATACTCTTCTAAAATTGACGATGTAATTTCAAACTTACCTGTAGGGGTATCAAACCCGGGTTTACTATCGGCACGGAGTAATCCTTTCTCCCATTTTCTAAATTGCATCATTTCTGTTTCTAATGAAACGGTTCCGCCGGCTTTTTTTACATCCTCAAGGGTAAAGCCGGATCCTTTCAGAACATACCGTAAAAGTTCTTCTTCCGTTTGCGGATATAAATGGCCGTATCCCAACCGTTTTGCAAGTTCTGCAATAATAAAAAAATCGCTTCGTGCTTCGCCCAGTGGTTCAATCATCTTCTCCCTGATGCGAAATGTTGAACCATAGGTCATATAAGAACCATTTTCATAATAGGTAGTGGCAGGAAGAACAATATCTGCATAAGCGGAATCAGCGGTGAGCTGCCGGTCGATGGTTACTAAAAAATCAAGTTCATTCAGTGTTTTTTTCCATACATTGGAGTTCGGCCATGACGTTGTAATAGAACTTCCTAAAATAATTAAAGAGCGGATTTTATACGGATTGTCGTTTAAAACAGATTCAGGCAAAGCAATCGCATGCGCTTCATCCCGGTATTTAATGTAGACAGGAAATTTATCCCTTCCTAATCTTGGTCCGACATCAGGATTGGCAATGAGGCCGTCTTTATTGATGGGGAAGTGATTTTTATCCATAGAAAAACAGAGTCCTCCCGGCACATCGAGCTGTCCGGCCAAAGCCCAGAGAACCAGGGTGGCCCTGATATTTTGAACACCACTATTACTGTATTCCAGACCGGTGTACATCAGTTGAGACACCCCTTTAGCTTCTGCAATCCTACGGGCTAGCGAGATGATTGTTTGGGAAGGGATACCGGTTATATGTTCGACTATTTCCGGCCGATAGTGCTGGGTATACTTAACCAATTCTTCAAAGCCAACGGTATAATTTTTTACAAATTGTTCATCATAGAGTTCTTCTTCAATTAAAATGTGAATTAAACCTAAAGCCAGTGCTCCATCCGTACCCGGGCGGATAGGAATCCACTGCCCATCCGTCAGTTTTACAGTCGCTGTTCTCCTGGGATCGATGACAACGACCTCTGCTCCCTGTTTGCGAGCATCTAGAATCCGATTCATATCAATGGGAGGGAGGTCTGTGGCCGGATTGGTTCCCCATACAACAATGAGCTCGGAATTCTCAATATCGGAAAACATATTCATAAACATTCGTCCCATGGTTACATGGGGTGCAATCATCCCATAAGCCACATAACACAATGCGCCCACTCCCATGGTGTTGGGAGACCCAAATGGGAATAGCACACTATTCGCAGAGGATATGGCGACTCCTTTTGGTTGGTAGACATCACACATTGATAATTCGAAACTTCCGACTCCTGTATAAATTGCTGCTGCTTCAGCGCCATATTCCTTTTTTATAGATGTCAGTTTATCAACAATGATGTCATAAGCCTCGTCCCATGAAATGCGGTCAAAATGATACGTTCCTTTTTTCCCTTTTCTCTTCATGGGGTATAGGAGACGATCTTTGGAATATATTATTTCAGGAGAATGCTCTCCTAATTTACATATGATTCCCATGGGAGTGCCTTGATCCGGCCTGACGTTTATAATTCTGTCCTCATCATCGTAGGTTGCAATAATCCAGCAGCCGGCACTGCAGATGCCGCAAATGCCACGTTTCTCTTTATTACTCATATGTTTTCTCATCGGTAATCCAACACTCTTTGAATCAACTCCTATTGGGTTTGAACAATGTTAAATTGAAATACTTTTTAGAATCAAACCATTGTCTGAAGACTTTTATCCCTACTTGATCTGATAAGTTATCGATATCGTTTAGAGAAAATTTATGTGAATTTTCCGTATGGATTCGTTCATTTTTATTGAAGTGATAGCAGCTATTCAAATCAGCAATATAGATTTCTTGCTCACAGGTGCTGATCAGGTACATTTCAATCCGATTTTTTTCTTCGTTATACACGGCTTGATGCATAAAATTATCCAGATCGAATTCACCGCCCAATTCCCGGTTGATCCTGGATAAGAGATTTAGATTAAACTCGGCAGTTACATCCTGTGCATCGTTATAAGCTTTTAATAAACGGTATTTCTCTTTTTGAAGGTCAAAACCAATGAGGAAAAAATCGTTGGGCGACAAAATTTTTACAATGTTTTTAAGAAAATCAATGGCCTCTTCCGGTTTAAAATTGCCGATGCTGGAACCCAGCCAGAGGATGAGTTTTGGCCGGTCACTGTGCATGTCGAGTTGACGCAGTCCCTCATCATATTCAGCAGCCACTGAAATAATTTCTAAATTCGGGTATTTCTCCAGCAGCGAAATTGAACTTTCTCTAAGCATTTTTTGAGAAATATCGATCGGGCTGTATGATGCTTTATTATGTTGATTCAATAATTCCTCAATGATTAATCGTGTTTTGATGGAACTGCCACTGCCCAGTTCCACCAATAAGGTGTCAGATGGAAAGTATGAAATAATCTCTTCGGAATACGTTTCCAGGATATCTGTTTCAGCACGGGTTAAATAGTATTCCGGTAATTGACATATATCCTCAAAAAGTAGAGAGCCCCTGTAGTCATAAAAGTAAAGGCAAGGGATATGTTTCGGAGTATCTTTTAATCCTTCATCTACATCATTGGCAAACGAATGAATAAGATCCTCGGTGTTGGTTGTAATCATTGTCGCTCGTTCCAAAACGGTTACGTTTGGCATTGAACTTTCCTCCTCATGACGTTATCGTCATTATCTATATTTATCAAAGACGCAATCCTTTTGGGACTATAAATCGTTCACCAATATCAAAAGCGCCTTGGACTAAAATGGCTAAAAAGGCTGCTGGAACAGCGCCTTCAAGAATCATTCCGATATCATCCAATCGAATGCCGGTTAGAATTGGCTGGCCGTAACCACCGGCTCCAATTAACGCTCCCAATGTGGCTGTGCCTACATTGATCACGGCAGAGGTTTTAATTCCTGCTAAAATCGTGCTTGAAGCCATTGGCAATTCAACCAATCGCAATCGCGCAACGGGTGGAAGTCCCAGGGCGCAAGCCGATTCAATCATTGATGAAGGAATATCGCGGATTCCTGTATATGTATTCCTGACAATGGGCAGCAAACTGTATAAAAAAAGTGCCATGATTGCCGGCGGCCCCCCAATGCCCAGTAAAGGAATCATAAATACCAGCAGTGCCAACGACGGTATTGTTTGAATGATGCCCACAACTCCCAAAATGATTTTTTCTAATCTGGATATTTTTACTGCTAAAATACCAAGCGGAATAGCCATCAATATTGCAGCAGATAATGAAATCGCCACAAGGATTAAATGATCTGCTGTATGCTTCCTGAGACGCTGCCAAAAATTTTCCGCAGTAAATTCAGCATGAATTCCAAAAGTAACTCGAATATAATTCGCTGCAATTTGTTTCTCATGAATGCCGTTGAGTTTCGCCTGTGCGTTCATGGCAATCATCTTCGCTTCAGGTATTTTGCCGGCCAACATTTTTAATTTAGCAAGGAACTGAGGGCTGCGTTTTTCTATTTCCGCACGATAGAGCAATACTGCATCATATTGGGGAAAGTATTTCAAATCATCTTCCAAAGCCCGCAACTGGTAGTATTCAATTTCAGCATCGGTTGAGTACAAATCAATGACATGAATCGATCCACTTCCAATCCCACGATATGCCAGATCATGGTCTAAGCCGCGCACAAACGTTTGCGGCAGTTTATAATGTGTCCGCAGTCCCTGCCAGCCATCAACACGGTCCATAAATTCATTGGTAAAGCCAAATTTTAGTTCAGGATAATTGCGAAGATGGGATATTTTCGTGATATTCAACTTCTTTGCCATACTCTCTTTCATGCCAATGGCATAGGTGTTGTTAAATCCCATTGGCTGGCTCATTTTTATGCCGAATTCCGATAGTTTTTTTTGTATTTCTCTTTCCGTTTGCAGGTTGTACTGGTGCAATATTTCGCGCAAGATAGTGCCGGTATAATCGGGATAAATGTCGATATCACCGTTAAGAAGTGCATTCCATAGGACACGTGTACCACCCAACTCTCGCCGATGTTGAGTGGATGCACCAACACTCTGGGCAAGCTGAGTTATAATCTCACCTAAAATGACATTTTCGGTAAACTTTTTTGAACCTACCTTTATTTGGATATTTTCATTTTCGTTGCAAAAGACGGATTCAGTGAAACAGAAGCCTAAAATGGCGATTATTACAAATGGGAAAATTGTTTTAAATATCACGCCTATTCTTCCTTAAATTTTTCGAGAGGGCTGCGTTGGGCATTAATGAACCGTGTAACAAAAGGCTCTACAGGTGATTTAACAAGTTCTTCCAGTGTGCCTTCCTGGATAATGAGTCCATCACGCATTAACACAATGGTATCGCCCAAATAACCGGCCTCTCCCAGATCATGTGTAACAATAAGCACTGTTTTATGCAATTTTTGAAAAATGGCTTTTAATTCTGCTTGCAAATCGATCCGTATTAAGGGATCCAGTGCACCCAGTGGTTCATCCATTAATAATAATTCGGGATCTAGCATTAACGCACGCATTAAACTCACGCGCTGTCGCTGCCCACCGGAAAGTTGTGCGGGATAGCGCTCTATTCCGTCTGCCGGAAATTGGGTTAATTCTATAAGTTCACCAAGATGTTTGTCTATTTTTACATCAGACCAGCCCAAATAGGATGTCATTAGCGTGATATTTTCACGAGTCGTTAAATGAGGAAAGAGACCGCCCTCCTGGATAACATATCCCATCTTTCTGCGTAATTGCAAAACCGTTTCCAGAATGATCGGTTCACCATCAAATTCAATGGTTCCAGAATCAGGGGAAATGAGGCCGATAATCAAACGCAGGATTGTTGATTTTCCACACCCACTGGGGCCAATCAAAACTGTTGTTTGACCTTTCTTTACAGTAAGGGTGATAGATTTCACTGCAGTGATATGATCAAACGATTTTGTTATGTCGTGTAATCGTAACATAAAAATAAAGTATTGAAATATTTGATATTTCTATATTGATAATACATTCAGTGAAGAATAAACCAAACATCACAGGAAATGCTTTTTTAAACCATAAAATCAAAACCATAAAGGTATTATAAAGGAAATGAAACAATATATCAAATAGATCGAAAGAAGAAACATTTATTTTATTTCAATTCGCATTAAATAATCATTTTGTCGCTCATCTCCCATATAAAAATCACGTTCACCAAATTTTCTAAACCCATTTTTTCCATAAAATTCTATTGCTTCCTTATTTTTTTCCCACACTCCTACCCACAAAAACGTTTTGTTTTTTTCTTTTGCGAATTCAGTAGATTTTTTCAACAAGTATTTCCCTAGACCTTTTCCCTTGAATTCTTTTTTCACATATATTCGTTCTAATTCCATAGAATCATCACCGTATATATTATTTTGTGCATTAAATTCATTTAATTTAATATAGCCCGCAATAATATTATCTTTATATACAAAGTAGAATACGGTGTTTTGGTTATTTAACTCATTCAATAATTTCTTCTGATCAAATGCATCGTTTAAGTACTTTTCCATAACGCCTTTTGAACACATATTTTTAAATGTTTCATAATATGTCTCATATGATAATTCCCTTAATTTTTCTAAATCCTCTTCCTCGCATTTTATTAGTTTAATACTCATTCTTCATCCACCGTCCCTCTTTTACGGCCCACCACCAGACACTCTATGCCAATGCTATTGACTCTTCTTGAGCTCGAAACGTATGAATATTGGCAAATTACTTATTATTGTTCCCGCTTTTTCCTGTTAATTGGTGCTCTATTTCACTTCGGATATCGATAGGTGTGAAGGTCCTTCCTGTCGTTTGGATATCCAAATTTAACCATTGCTCAAGAGTTTGAATAACGGTATCCTGTTCATCCAGACCCATGATTCTTACGTTGTGATTGCCACCCGGCTGCACTATTTTTAAGGCATTCATATATCCTGTTAACTCAACCGCAGCCGCAGTCCATGGATCTATTGCCCCGTAAATATATATGATATTGTTCCCTTCATTTTGCAACCAGTTGTTTACATCCTGCATTACCTCAGGATTAAAATTTAATTCTACATCCCGGGGTGCAAAAGTTCTATAAGTGGGATCGTTTAAAACGACCAGCAAATCTTTGAGAGGTTCAGTGACATAAGTGCAATATCCCAATTCAGTATATGCCTGGTAAAAAAGAGGCTCAAAATACTCGATTCCACTATCGGAATAATAAGTAAGAGGTGAACGTTCAACGAGATGAGAAAACATCTCATCCAATGAGGCGTCAGGTTCCGGTATCTTTGAGCAGTCCCCGTCACCATACTGCCAGAAGGCAAAGAAATATTCAATAATGGAATATTCCAAAGCCGCATCTTCTCCTATGGAAAAAGTAAGCCCATTATCCCGGGCATACGATGAAACAAAAGGAAGCAAGGCTTGAGCATTTGTCAGCAGCATTTCCTGGAATTCTTTGATTTTATTCCTACATGTTTCGTCTCCCACTTCCTCCAGTAAAAATCTTTCAAAACGAAGGTCTTCAGTATCAAACATCAGTGGGGCCACGTAAGCCACCGTTACATCCACGTCATTGGGAAAGAAACGTCGATGAAAAAGTACGGTCATGCCTCCCTTACTTCCGCCGGTGTTAACCCATTTTCCTTTGTATATGCGTTTAAACAAGTCGACAATATGGTGAAAATCACCTGCAGACTGCCGGATGGTCAGGTATTGCCAATTCAAAGGGTCGGGTTTGGCATTGGGAAAAAAACGGTGGGTTACACGGATTTGATTGGCATCAAGCAAAGTGGTCAATTCTCTTATATAATTCCTCGATACACCATAGCCTGAAGTCTCCAGCACCATTGGCCTGGTCTCATCGATATGGGAGAGAAAAATCCGCTGGGTAAACGTACCCTGTGCAGGATACTGATGATCAATGAACTGGGTAACCTGGATCTCAAAGGCCTGGAGGTAGCCCTCCGGGGGAGTTATTTCAGTGACTGTAACACCGGGTAGATCCTCCAGTTGCGACAGTAGTGTTACCGGTTCATGTTTACAGGAAACGAGAATGAATACGACAAAAAATATATACCCTAATTTTTTAAACATGAGACTTACCTCTTGTAATAAGAGCCCACGTTATTGACAACAGGCAGAAAAAATAGATTCATTTTTTTCATTTTCATTCATAAAACTTCTTGCATTACCTTCATTCATTTTACAGTGCTCCTAATTAATAGAACACAATATAAGGTAAAAAGTGTCACAAAAAAAATATAAATCAAAATTGAAAAATCAGGAAAATAGAAAATAAGGGATAAGCGGCATTTTTCCCCTTCTCATTCTTCTCCACGTTAACTCTCCTTAACACTTACCCGCTAACGCTATAAATAACCGGCCCCGTGACGATTTGTGGAACGGGAGCCGGTTCATGATTTGGTTATATGCATTTATTTTACTGCGCCTGTTCCAAAGGAAATTATTTAATCAGTTGATTTATCCATAACTTCACTTTGTTATTGCCTCTAGATCCGCTTCCAGCAATTATATCGTTATCCCCATCATTGTCGAGATCGCAAACGTAAAGAGGCCATACTCTTTTAAGACTATCAACACGAAACTTTTGCCAAACTTTTCCACGACCATCACCATTATGCCACCAGGATACTTCGTTACTTTCCTGGGCGCTTCCCGCAACATCCAAATCCCCGTCTTTGTCTAAATCCACTGCTTGTACAATGCATGCTCTTTTAAAATTTTCTCCAATGATATTTTTTTGCCAAACTATAGGAGTACCACCTTTATTTTCCCACCAGGCAATCATATTTCCATAGTAAGCGGCTCCAAGTATATCTATATCTCCATCATTATCCATATCAACAGCTTGAACTCTATGGGCACCCATAAATGAAGAGTCAATTAAGTGTTTCTTCCATTTAATTGGATTGCCTCTTTTATTTTCCCACCAGGCAATTTCGTTTCCATCTAAGGCAGCTCCAACAATATCCATATCACCATCCTGATCAAAATCAGCGACACGAATAGACTTAGCCTTGATAAAAGAACTATCAATAACTTGCTCAATCCACACGATAGCGATAGGATTACCACCATCATTGCGCCACCAGCTAAGTCTGTTAAGTTTTGTAGATGCAGCCAATATGTCGTTATCACCATCTAAATCCAAATCGCATGCATATACTTCATGAGCAAATGTAAATCCTGATTTAATAATTTGTTTTGTCCACTTTATCGGATTACCGTCTTGATTAAGCCAGATTGCTATTTCTGAACCCCCATATGCTGCTCCAACGACATCAAGGTCTTTATCTCCATCCAGGTCGATTGCATAAACTGATATAGCTTGTTTGAATTCTTTATCAATAAGTTGTTTTGTCCACTTTATCGGTTCTCCTCCATCATTTCTCCAGTAGACTATTGCATCCTCTTCCACAGAGGCACCAAGTATTTCCATATCACCATCGCTATCCAAATCACAAGCATAAATACTTGCCGTTCCATGGATGTTTTCATCAACTGTGTACTCAGTGAATGTAACCTTTTTATTTTTATATCTATTATCAGCGCCTGAAACAATAATTAAAACTGACGCTATTACTATCATAACGAGAAATAATATTTTTTTAGGTCTCATATAAACTCCTTTTATGTTTGTAATTGATTCATATAACTATTCTTATACGAAATTTGTGTTTATTAATCATCAGATCGAAGAGATTTCCTCAGTCATTTGGCTATCTGGAAGGAGGAAAGTAGGGAGACAGGCGACATTTTTTCCTTTTTTTTCCCTACATCTCGGCCAAATGACGTGTCACCCGATCAATAAGGACATTGTGTATATGTGTTCCGTTCGTAATAAGAAAGGTATTGTGGATGTCTTCAACCGTATCCCTCCCCCAAAAATCTGTGACTTTGGCTCCGGCTTCCATTGCCAGAAGCTTCCCAGCGGCATAATCATACAATTCAATGCCATCATTGATAAGCGCTTCAATTCTGCCAGAAGCCAGGCTGCAATAGCATAGCGTTGGGGACCACAGATCCAATAATCGTTTGAGAGGAAGGTTTAGCAAGGCCGTTTTGAAGCTGATGATCCGATTCTTGGGGGACGTATAGTTACAATAGTATGACACGGTACTGTTGCGTTCGCGGTATTCGGTATTGACCGAGATAGGTGTCTCATTCAAAAACGCCCCCTGGCCTTTTGATGCAAAATACGTATCACCAGTAATGGGATGATGAATGACCCCGTAGATAATTTCATGATCCTTTAACAGGGCCACAGAGGACGAAAACGCTGGAATCCCAAGCACAAAATTATTGGTGCCATCTAATGGATCAATCACAAAGGTATACGAGGAGTTTTTGTGGTTTCCCCCCTGCTCTTCAGCAATGATATTATACTCAGGAAAAATCTTCTCGATAGCTCCAATAATTGCTTGTTCAGCCTCTACATCGGCCTGGGTACGGTAATCTGCATATGTTGATTTCTGGGTAAACTGAAGTTGCTTGCCGAAATAGCTCATAATGATAGCTCCAGCCGATTTGACAGCGTCATTAAGTTCTCTAAACTCAGATGGCAACATGCTTTGCTTCTCCTTCTTCTCCATGTTAACTCTCCTTTTAGTACTTATCCTCTAGCGATTTGAGGCTCCCTTACCCTGCTTCGCTAAAGCTTCGCAGGATTAGGGGGAGCGATTCATTCGATTGCAGCTATAATACCAGTTTTTTTCTGATTTAAATGATTTTGGGATACGGGCCTCATACCAATGGTTCATTTTTATCTTTTTAAAATACAAGGGCAATGGAAGGAAGATAAAAAGTATTCCTGCCCCATCAATAAGATTGATGTTATTTGATACTCAGTCACAAGATAAACCTGCCTATTGTAAAGTGCGTATTAAAAAACGTAAAATAAGGGGAAGACCAATTTTCGGTCATGCTACTGAAAAATGTAAAATCATAAAAGTGAAAGGCCCATATTAATAAGTTTAAATTACATATATTAAAAATATTAAATTCAAGAGATTTCCTCAGCCATTAGGTCATGAGGAAGGATAATTTTTCAGGCTTCCGCCTTTGGGGGCTGAACACTGTCCATTTACCCCTTTTCGCATAACCAATTTAGGTTCGATCCATTTAAGCATCGCCATTTTTATCAGTAGATTACATATTATCATATTGCAGAAAAAATTCCAACTTTGTTCTGGGAGAAAATTAATAAGTGAGTTTCCCAAAACTTCTTTTCTGACACGAATCAGAAAAAATCGGAGATCAAAAGCAACTGCTGCACCTATACACTTTTTGGATGTTCTTCAAAAACCAGTTTATACTCGTTTCAAATTACGAATTGCAGGCTACAGTGGTATTGATATCATGAGCGCCTGGCACCTAATTTCCAGGTTAATAAGCAGCTTAAAATACCAGGTGCACGCCTGTATTGAATACATGAAGGGTTTCTCTATTTTTTTTATCCTTTCTAATATAACCAAATTCCAGACGGATATTTTTACATACAGGTAAAATAATTCCGCTATATAAACGATTTTCACTGATCTCATTGATCACAGTATCGAAGAAAGGTTCAAAAGCAAAAAAGGGAACCACCTTTAATTTTAGTATTTTTAGCTTCGCAAGCAGGAGAAATCGAAGCCTGAGTCTCAAGTGATTTTGTGCCAAATCCTCTTCAAAACGTCTGATTTCAGCATTGAAACGACAGCGAAAATCAATGGATTGGGTCAAGTTAGTTCCCCACCCGGCTTCAAAGATAAAGCGATTTTCTTTCAAAATATATTGGGGGCACCAGGTGATTTGTCTTTTATATGCCAGTCCCAGATGGAATTTTTTAAATAACGTCTGCAAAAATCCTGCCTGCCAATTGTTTAAATAATGACCGCTGATGGTGATTTTATAATAACGAAATTCATTGCTAAAGAAAAGGGTGCTGTGGGGATTGATTTTAAACATAAAGGAATTGGTAATCCATCCCTGTTGCTCAGAGCTCAAACGACTGCCTGATAAAACAAATAACAAAAAGGAGAGCCATATGAGTATTCTTTTTTTAGTTTGTGTCATGGCAATTATTTAAAGTTAACATTACCCGAAAAAAGGAGAAAAAGCAAGCTATTTCAAACTAAATTTATTTGACATAGAAACACTTTAGTGGTATTAAGTAAATTCCGATGATGAAAAAAATAGTCCTATCAACGATTACTGCGATTTTTCTTCTATGGGCAGGGAATTGTACTTTTATGGAAAATTCTGGAACTTCTGAGTGCCGACCTGAGTTTATCATTCCGCCCAAAGATATGGGCATTCAATACCTGGAATTTATGGCAGTGGGTGACGCCGGAAATGGTAAAGAAGGGCAGAGAATCGTTGCCCATTCAATGAGAGAATATGCCATCCAGAATTCGGTGAAATTTGTCTTATACCTGGGAGATAACTTCTATAACAATGGTGTGAACTCGGTGAATGACCCCAAATTTCAAGCCCATTTCGAGCAAATCTATGATAATATCGTTTTAAATATGCCTTTTTATGTGGTAGTAGGAAATCACGATTACAGCGGCGATGTAAATGCACAAATTGCCTATACGGAACGGAGTACGCGGTGGTATATGCCTGCTCTCTACTACACCTTTACTATCGAGTGCAATAAATCTGATTCGGTCCAATTCTTTGCACTGAATACAAACCCCATTTCAGAAGGGGATGAAGTCACTGAACAACTGACCTGGTTGGAGGATATGCTGCGCCAGTCTGAAGCCCGATGGAAAATAGTATATGGACATCATCCCATATACAGCAACGGTCAATACGGCAACAATTCGAATATGATCCATCAGGTTTTACCTATTTTAGAAACCTATGACGTGGATATATATTTGAGCGGCCATGAACATGATTTACAAATATTAAAGCCGGTAAATGGAATATATTATCTTGTAAACGGCGCAGGCTCAAAAGTTAGAGATACCCTTTGCAAAGAAAATTCAATCTATGCCGCCAGTTACCTGGGTTTCATGGCTTTCCGTATTTCTCATAATGAGATGGTGGTCTCAGTGGTTTTGGACGAAGGGAAGATCGATTATTGCCATGTGATTTTAAAATAATTTTTTTTCACCTGGTTCTTTTTTTATGAATTTCTTTGATAGTGTATTAATAAAATTTTCATCTCCTGCGTGCTCAATTAGCCATGAAATAGATATTTTAGTGGAAAGAGACTTAAAAATCTGTTTATAAATGGGATACCTTGGCTTTTCTAATAGATTCCTGGCATCTTTCTCTATAACCATTTTAATTTCTTTCCAGGTTAAGTTATTATCGTTATTTTGAGATGCAAACTGCCCTGCACACGCAATAGCCAGGCCTTCGAAAAACCATCGGGGGCCCATACCCTCTTCGCTTCCAAATAATTTTTTTGCAATAATGGCATGAACCCTGTGCGCAAGCTCATGTATAATCAATTTACGATATTCATTCATCGACCAATATTCTTCGCTGTACAGTTCCTTGAATATTTTTTCATATGCTTCCGATGTAACTAGAAAGAGCGTCTTTTGGTCTATGGTACCACTAAACGTATGGGGTATATTCTTTTTTTCAATACCAAAGTGCTTTGCACAGTGGATACGTGCTGATTCCGCAGTCTCAAAGACATAGGCACTATCAATGACATCTCCTTTTTCAATTTTAAATCCATTATTTTCAAACCAGGCGACAGTCGAATCTAAGGCTAATTTGATTTCTCTTGAGAAAAAATGTCTCTGATTCTCTAAGTTTTCTGGCAGGTGAATTATAATTTCCTTTTGTGATTTAGAATGAGCAGTCGTCTCTCGCGAAACGATTGCTGCAGAATGTACAACCAACAAAATAGAAAGTGCAATAAAAATGCTGTTTCTCATTGGGTCCTCCTTTTATGTTTAAAACAGATGCCTAATGGCCAGCTTGAGCTATTATTGGACATCAGCCCGGGAGAGACAATAGCAAAATAAAAATAGGCAAAAAAGGAGGCAGGCGGGACTTTTCGATATATCCTAATTCATGCAATTTATTTTGTTAAACAATCGCGAGAAGGATTCGAGAATTATCTTTGGATTTTCCTCAATAATATTATGCGTCCCTTTTTTTGTTAATACAAGTTCATGTATTTTGGATGTCTCAACAAGTGCTTCATGGGATAATAACCAGGCCTTGTTATCCTCCGGAGTATCTTCCTCAAAGGGTGACGAACCAGAACTTATTACTATAATTGGTATTTTATCGGGTAATTCCTTTTCTCTCATATCTTCCACGAATAAGGCAAAATACTTCATTATCCGAACGATTGCTTTTTCAATGTTGTTCTGAGGTTTTTCTATTTTGGGAAATGTACGTTGAATACGTTTTAAACCATATCTGTCAATAAATTTGACATTTAAAGGATCAATTAATAATAATCCGTTTACCATATCTGGATAGTTTAATGCGAAGAAATGAGACAAAAGCCCTCCAAAAGAGTAACTCACAAAAATTATTTTTCTATTAAACCCAAGTTTATCTAATACAGCTTTTAAAATCAGTATTTCTCCTTTTGCATCGAGTTCAATTGGCCCTAAGTCACTTTTTCCTAGCCCGGATCGATCATAGCTCATCACTCTTACTCCATATAATTTTGCTAGAGTATGTTGTATATTTTGCCAAATATTTAAATCTTGTCCCCCACCAGATTCAAGGATTACAGTATAATCACTTTTGATGTCAGTCATTTTACAATGTATAGAATGAGACCCAACATCAACCATGAGTTCTTTATTTTTTAGTTCTTGTGACATATTTAAATACTTTCTTTTCAAATTTTAATTTGCATCCAAACTATTCTTATAAGAAAGTCGTATTGGTTAATCATCAGGTCGAATAGATTTCCTCAATCATTTGGCTATGAGGATGGAAAATTTAAAGGCTTCCGCCATTGGGGGCTGAGTACTATCTACTTATCCCTTTTCGCATAACATTTCAGATTTGATCCATTTAAGCATCGCCGGTTTTACCGGTAGATTACATATTATCATATGCCCAAAAAAAATCCAACCTTTTCTAAGGAGTAGAATCAAAAAAACGTGTGTTACTTCATTCTCCACCCGGGGTCACCTGCTGCGCACCCCAGGCATCCTAAGCATCTTATGAATCGGGAGTTCTATACCGGGTCAATAAGATACGGGTTAACTTGTAAATATAGATGTCACTCTTTCTGACTTGTTTGATATCTTCATTCTTAACGGAGAACCAGAACAGGCAAAGACGGTGTAGAGCCTCGAATAATTTACAGTAATCTTCAATAATGGCTGTTTTGGCACTTTCCACCATTTTTATAATCTGTTTGTAGTTTTTGCTTATCTTTCCCCGGTAATACCATGCATTGCTTTCATTTAATAATCCCAACCGCTTATATCCCATTAATATGGAACGGGACACATCAGGAGCTTTGATGAGATCAACTCTAAAATGGGTAAATGTTTTTAACTGTTCAAACGGATTCACCTGCTGGCCCTCAATCTCCTCTTTTAACGGAAGCTTTGAAAGAAACGCCACCAGATACTGAAGGATCCAGCAGACATTTTGAATTCGTTTCTGGTTCCTGAAAAACTTAACTGTATCATCTGAGGTGACTTGCAGTTTTTTTCTGGCAATTAGAAATTTTACATTCTCCTGTTCTACTGTGTCAATAAAATGGTTTATATTGACACTCAACGTTTGTATTGCCAATTCATCTTTGATATTTTCAGCATTTAGTTGATTGGCAATGCCAGTAGCGGGATAGAAATCTAAATAATTTTGCTTCACCATTAGAAAAAAAAATATTCTCACCAAAAAAAAGACAAAATGGTTTCATTTTCTTTTTGAATTTCCACCGGAAATGAGGTTAATGAAAGCCACAAACAGGGCTGAACCGACAATGGACCAGAGTATGGGAATGCCTCTAAAATACAAGAGGTCATTGATTTCCAGCTCGCGGCTTAACCAACTGCCTATCATCGCACCAATAAATCCCAAAACAATACTGGTAAAGCAGCCTTTTTTGGAAGAGCCTGCCAGGCTGGCTCCTAAAGAACCGCAGATAAATGCAATTAAAAGAAGAATCAGAAGTTTTATTATCATTTCACAGCTCCAGGTATTTAATATACCATAATTCATATTGAAAAAAAAGCACTGAAAAGGTCCAAAATCCACTACTTGATTTTTGGAAAATGGTGGATTTGGTGTTCAATGTTCAATGTTCAATGTTCAATGTTTATTCTAAAGTACCTAAAAAAGTTAATTACTCTTTTGAGTTCATCAACGTGGAACCTTGAACTTTGAACCTTGAACAAATTCACCGCCTGTCTTGGCGGTGGATTTTGGAAGATACTTGAACTTGACATATCTGGTATAATGATTCATTGGTAATGGAAAGGGTGGAATAGTGGGCTTTACCCAATACTCCAACGCTCCATTACTCCAATACTCCAGGAAAAAACTGGATGCGAGGTCAATCATGAAATACGTGGGTGCTCATGTTAGCTCAGCCGGGGGGGTATTTAATGCCCCAATAAACGCAAAAAAAATCGGAGCAAAGGCATTTGCCCTGTTTACTAAAAATCAAAAACAATGGCAAGCAAAACCTCTGGATGAGAATGAAATTAATAAATTTAAAGAATATTGCAAAGGAGAAAATTTTCCGACTGATTATATCTTGCCTCATGCTGCTTACCTGATTAACCTGGGGAACCCGGAAAAGGAGGGCCTAAAAAAATCCCGGGACGCTTTTATTGATGAACTCAAACGATGCAGTCAACTGGGTCTGAAATTCCTGAACTTCCACCCGGGCAGCCATAAAAAATTGATGTCTGATGACGATTGCCTGAAATTGGTGGCGGAAAGTATGAATCTTTCTATAGAAGCGACAGAGGATGTGATACTGGTGATTGAAAATACCGCTGGCCAGGGGGGGAATGTGGGATACCGATTTGAACATCTTATCCAGATGATCGATATGGTGGAAGATAAGAGCCGTATCGGGGTGTGCCTGGATACCTGCCACACGTTTGCTTCTGGCTATGACATCCGCACTTCCGAAACCTATGAAAAGACCATGAAGGCATTTGACGACATCGTGGGTTTTAAGTACCTGAAAGGCATCCACCTGAATGACTCCAAAGTCGAGTTTGGGAGCCGTAAAGACCGTCACCACAACCTGGGAAAAGGTGTATTGGGCTGGGAGCCGTTTAAAATAATCATGCAGGACCCCCGCCTGGATAATATACCATTGATCCTGGAAACTATCGATGATAATCTCTGGGCAGAGGAGATCAAGGAGCTCTATGGCTTTTTAGAAGTTTAGTTATAGAAGTGCCTAAAGTAGAAAGTGCCTAAAGTGCCTAAAGTTGTGGTGCGCCAATAAATTGGCGCGATACCTTTTTAGAGCTAAAAGATATACGGAGCGTAGCGACACCTAAACTTTAGGCACTTTAGCTCACTTTAGGCACTTTAGGCACTTTTAATTCCGGCATATCGGGTTTATCCAGTGAGCTTAGTATAATCGTTGTTTAAGACAATAATTTTAATCCATACAGGTTTAATTCTTTATCCAATTGGCGGTAGTTGGGGAATTCAGAGGCGATAAGGGCCTTAAATTTCTTGTTGTGGCCGCGAACCACGAGATGAGCCAGTTCGTGAAAAACGATATAAGCAATCAAATGTTCTGGAACCAATTGCAAACATAGGTTAAATGTAACAATTCCATCACTGCGGCAACTTCCCCATCGGCGCCTCATTTTCCTGAACTTAATTCCGGTTATTGTGACCTTCAATTGCCGGGAATAACGTTTAATATAGAGAGAAATAACAGCATTAAATTCATCATCAGTCCAATCATTGATTGGCATCTTTTCAGCGGTTTCAATCTGTCTCTTTAATTTATGATATTTTTTTAAAATGGATTTCCTGTTTTCTTCCAGTACTTTCATGGGATTAACGCTCCGGGGTACAATGACTCTCAGGCCTTCGCCTGAATGCTTGAATTCAACGCGGGAATATTTTACGCGGCGCCGAATTACTTCAAAAGGTATGCCTTCAAATTCCATTTTTACACTTCAACTTATAAACTTATAGGTTATATCAATTTTTCTATTTTCTTTCAATCCTTTTTACAGGCTATCATAAAAAGGGGCGTAGGTATTCCTTCCACTTTCCTATGTCCTTCGGTTTCAATACGATCCTCTCTTTCTCTTTTTGCAGGATGATATTGTTCCCCTCAATTTTTATATCGGGTTTTTCCTCATAAATTTTGATCTCCCAGATACGCCTCCTGAATAGAAAAACCATCAGGCGCGTGGTCGTTAATACCAGGTAACAGAAACTACTTTGCCTCCTGAATTTCCGAATACTTCTATAGAAGACATAACTCTCTTCATACCGTATGGGGTCACCGATAAAATGTTTTGCAGCAGGCTTTTTTCCGGATAAATAAAAAATGAATACGATGATAAGTAAAGGTACCAACATCCCACCTAAAAATATGAGATCAGTGAGAAAACATTTCAAGGGGATTGAAGGTTTTGGAACCTTTATTTTTCGGCCTTTATAAAACGTATTACCCACTATTTTATTCACTATGTATTGGCTGGAAAAAAAAGAAGATGAGGACGCACTGAAATATAGGGTCATATGACCATTACCATCATCATCAGTCATGGTGCGAGCAAACACCACCTCATATACTTTACGCGGATTTGAGACATAATAAATCTCACCGGGTTCGGATGAAAACTGATACAACACTTTCCTGGCATGTATAGGTAATCCTGAAACATCTATGATGGCGGGTTTCAAGGCAATTTTGATAAGCACTGTCAACTTTTTCATAGAATAAACATCCCAACCTTTGCTCTGGTAAGTATTTACTTTAAAACCTCCAGGCACTGTGGTTTCAATGCCTTTCCATTTTAAGGGCTGGTAGCCGATCAGACCAGGCCCGAAATAGATATAAAAAATGACTCCTATTAAGACCAGGTAAGGCACAATAATCACGAGCATCATTTTTTTCATTTCACGCACCTCCGTATCGCCACCTTAGAAAGGGTCCACTTCATCCGAAAACACAGATAGACATAGACGTTTTTATTTTCCACTTTTTTCCGTGTATTCTGTGTGTTCGTATGATTTGTAACCCCTCTTTTTCCGTGTTCATCCGTGTTCATCCGTGGCTAACCTTCTCATTTCTTTAAAAAGGATCATCCTGACCGATATTCGCTTCACCAGGGGCGTTGTCTTCCGGGGGTTCTTCGGAAGAACTTCGCAGCAGTTGAGAAAATTCAGTTTCCAGTTTTTTAAATTCCCCCTTTTGTTTATTCAGTATTTCCATACAGGTACGGGCGGCATCCAATGCCTCCCTGGTTTTTTCCACCAGGTCGTCGATACCTACTTCATCCTTGTTTAAGGATTCGGTAATCTTCTCTAATATTGCATAATTGTCTTCATACTTTCGGGATTTCTGACTCATTTTTCCTCCATTTTTTTTGCCACCCGGACACCAATCCTTTCATTTTTTTATAATCTCCGTACTACCGTCATGAAATTTTAATATGCCGCTCCTTTTTTGATTAAACTCCTTTACTGTTTTTATAACCTGGTTCCCTTTATCCAGGGTAAGGGTAAATCCCTTCCTCAAGACATTCTGCGGATTATTGGCGTGTACCAGGTGTCTGCGAGCTTCAAGGTCTTTTTGGGAACTGGTAAAAATCTTTAAGGCCTGTGCCACAAGGGTTTTGGCCTTCTTCTGGATCTCTTCTTGCTGCTTCTTATTGTCTCTGCGCCGTTTCCTAAAATCGAGTTTTAAAATTGTTTTTTCCACCTGTTTGACCTCCCTTTGATTCAGGATGCCAACTCGGGATAGTATCTGGACAGCGAAGGCCTCTATATTTTTTTTACTCTTAAAATTCAGGTCCTGGTATTTTTCTATCAGTTGGCGGGTGAGGGTGGCAATGCGTCTCCCCTGATCCCGCACGGTGAAAGTGACAGATTGCTCCAGACCATGGGTTAATGAAAAAAAACGTTCTTCTCTCAAACGAATATAACTTAACACCAGGGAAGGAATATTTTTTAAAAAGGCTCTTATTTTTTCCATTTCCCTGTGGTGAGCATTGGTGAAATGATGAATCAATTGAGTAACAGTACCTGTGAGTTGTTCTTGAAGGTTAAAATAACGGCTCTGTAGGTATTTTCCCATTCCCGAAGGTGTGGAGGGTGTGGGGGTCAACCAGGAGCACAGTTCGATAGCGGTAACATCTTTTTCATGGCCAATGGCAGTTAGAATGGGGATGCGGGTAAGACACACTTTACGGCAAAGACGGAGATCATTACATATGGCCAGCGATTGCTCACTACCACCACCCCTGGCAATAATAATGGCGTCCAAAGCGATCTCTGAATTATTTTCCAGAAAATCAATGGACTGGATAATACTATCAACAGCATTGGCACCTTCCATCCGAGAGTCTGTAAAAAAGAATTGATACTTATCGACATAGGGAAACAAACCCGCCTTTATATCCTTAATGGATGTGCCCTGTTCCGATGTGATAAGCCCGATGCGGGAGATTAAGGCAGGCAGGATTAATCTCTTCTGGTTCTCAAGAATTCCCTCTTCTTTTAATTTATCCAGGGTGATTTCCCGCTGATTTCTTATTTTGGCCTGGGTATATTCGGGAAGTATATCCAGAAGAGTTAAACGGACATCAACCACATTTCTCAAGGGGAGATGCACGTCAACGTTACAGAACACTGGGAGGTCTTTTTCCAAAGAGTGGGCAACGCCTGGCTCTTCCAGTTTTTGATTAATTTTTTCCAGGATCTCTTTTTTGACCTCTACACGAAAAAAGATATCGTAGGTTTCATCCTCATCTTTTAAATCAAGGTAGGAGGCCCATTCATAATTTTTTATATCTGAAGCGATTACACCGCGGACCCATATATTGCCGCGGATTCCTTGCTGGATCAATTGATCGATACGGTTCCGCAGGTCTACTACCGAATAGGACTCGGGAAATTTTGAAAGTTCCGTTTTTCCAATGCGCTTAACCAGTGGGGTGGACGGTTGGAGATTATTTTTCAACACCTCCATCTCAGCCGTCACATCACCGGACTTGAACTGCCAGCTTTTATCTGCAGGGTTCCACCGATACCCTCTCAATTTCAAATCATCCTTTATGGGGTAAGCATTGTAAATATGAATACTGTTTTCATCAAAAGCCACACTCACATCCGTGCCATTTATGGTTAACGTTACCCAGTTCATCTAAATCTTCCTTTTATTACGCATCTGTTAATTAGTTAATTATACAATAATTATTTCATAAAAAGAAATATAAACCAATTCCTTCCTAAAATCAATTAAAAAGAACAATTTTTGTAGGAGGCAGGTCACCGAGCCTTTAGTTATAGAAACAAAGGAGTACTAAATTATAAAATGGGATGCCTCAAATTCTTCTTTGGATAATGATTTTAGAAAAAATGGTACTAATCTATCCAAAAGGACGATTTCTCTTTTTCTGACTTTATATTTATAATTGGAATTGAAGGAGGTTTAATGACGAAACATACATTTAAAAATTTTAGGACTTGAAAAAAGCATTATTTTTGTTTATAATATAGTTTTCAGATGACTAAATTCATGGAGGACATTATATGAATAAAAAAATTATTGTGGTTAGTGTATTGGTTCTATTGACGTCACTTTTATTATTTGGAAGTAAAAAGGAGGAGATGTGGCATAAAGCGATAACAGAAAAAGACCTCGAATTAAGGCTGCAGTACCTGAAAGATTATGAAGCGGAATTTGGAAATAAAAAGGATAAATTTCATAAATTTCTTTACATGAACCTCGCCGATACGGCTTTTCAATTAACCAAATATGATGAAGCCATCCAATACGGTGAAAAGGCATTAACTTTCCCGGATCTCAATGCCCCCAATAAACTTCGACTCTACCTTACCCTGGCCAACTCTTTCAATATTACCAAAAAAGACATTGAAAAAGCATACCATTATGCGGGACTGATTGTTGATCTATCGAAAGAATTGATAAGCAAACATGAAGCATCGGAACAAGATGAAGAGAAAAAAGAGAAATTCATCAAAAACTACAAAGCATTCTATATAGCCCCGGCGCTTCGAATACAAGCACAGATTTTGTACGGAAAAGGAAAAGATAACCCGGCAATCCTTAAAGAAGCTGCTCAGAAAGCATGTGAGGCTTTCGAAACCGATAAATCCCAACGATCATCTGAGATGGTTTTTTCTTATGCCTTTAGTTTATACAGAAGTAACTTAACCAATGAGGCCATCAACGCACTGGAACTGATATTGGATAGGGAAAAACCAGAATATAAACACAGTTATCTACTGGCAACTTTATATATCAGGAAAAAAGATAAGGCGAAAGCAGCCATGTATTTTGAAATGGCATACAATGTCGATAGAAAAGCCAAACTCGCAATGAAGATCGCTCAACTGGTATATAAGGAAAATATTGATAAAGGAATCCAATATTTCGCCGAAGCTTATATCTTGTTAAAATCCAACAAAGAATCCGATGCATATAAATACCTGGAACAATTATACTTCAACCAAAAAGCAAAGAATATTCCACCGGCAGAACAAGAAAAAGGCTTTCGGACAATCATTAATACAGCCAGGACACGGTTGGGGATGAAACCTCTTGAAGAACCTGTTCCAAGCCCCGGACAAGAGAGTACCGAAGCTCAAACACAAACATAAACCACCGAAGCATCACAAATATAAGAAGTAAGAGATAAGAAGTAACGGGCAACGGGGTAAAGAGGTAATGAAGGGTGTAAGAGTAAAAAATTTTAAAATCTTAACAAGTGATATTTAATACTCATCTTTTCTTTAAGCACCCAGCAGGATTTGCCGTTGGTTTTCAATACGCCGGGTGATTTCCTGAGAATCAAAATACTCAAATAGAATAATTATATATTTCCTGGTAAAAAGAGTGAGTTCTCTAAAGGCCTGTATATCAATCATTTCTCCCTGATTTCGTTTATATTTCCTGAGCCTGTTGAGAATTTTATTTAATTCGTTCCTAAAAATAAAATAGTTTGCATTTAACTGAACCACTTCCCCACTCTCTACTAAAAACCACAGGGCATCATTCACTTCTTTATACGATAAATCGGATAATTCCAATACGTTCTCAATTGAAAATATAGAAAACTTGTTTTTCTTTAAAATTTCCAATACCTCCACCATCGATTCTTTTTCATTTTTTGATAACGCGAGTTTTCTAAATACAATCTTATCTTTTTTTATTTTAAATGAAAACCGATTGGTGAAGGTGTGGATCAGGTATTTGAAAAATAGCGACGATTGCGGTAATTTTATTTTTGATTCAATTTCTGAAAATTTAAGTACCTGATTCCCATTGGTATAACGTTCAGTAAGGATTGAATTCAACTGTTCGATATATTTTTGATAATTCTCATAGGAAGTTACAACCAATTGGCTGAAATTAATGATCTTGATTTTTTTTTGCAGTTCCTTTTCAACCAGCAGCTCAATGACTTTTCCCCTGCCAATGGAAAAGAAATGCAATAATTCGCCTATTTTTACGAACTTATCAATGGTTGTAAGGTTAAATAAGATATTAATTTTTTCTCTACCTTCCGGTTTGTTGAGCATCTTTGATAGTTTTGTCAGTTTTCGTTTATTGTATTTGGAGAGCACAGGCAGCAGCACCATAATTTCTTTGTCTCTATTTTTCAATTCTATTTTTTCCAGGAAGGAGCATTCAACCTGGTTTTTAAATTGTGCAACAAACAAATTTTGAGCAATTTTTTTAAAGTTGGCAGATACGATATTTCCGGCAATGAGTACACTCCCAGTGAGGCTGGTTTCCCGGTGTTTTAATTCGACGACGTATGAATTAAATCTCATTGTTCTTCACCAGTATTTGCCTCCTGTTAACGTCAACAACGGATGCACTCATATTATTATAGTTTATATTATATAAAAGGATAAAGGATAATTCAAGAGCATTATTAATGTTCAACGTTGAAAAACTCGAAACAGGTAAAAATCTCTTGAAATTTCTGAAAAAAGTAATCGTTGATGGGGTGAGTGACGGGAATTGAACCCGCAACACTCGGTTCCACAGACCGATACTCTACCCTTGAGCTACACTCACCATTTATGGGATATTCTATATTATTATGGGATATTTGTCAATAGGACTTTTAGAACTAGTCATTCGCCTTCGGCGTTAGTGGTTCGCTTCGCTCACGTCAGGGAGACTTTCCCGGGCTTGTCAATGGAAAAAAAATTAAAATTCTTTTAAAGCACTCAATAACAAGTACTCAAAAACAACAATGACAAGTACCTGAAAGTCTCATTGACAAGTCCTTAAAAGTCACACTGACAAGCCTTAAAGACCTCAATGACGAGTTCTAAAAAGTGAATATACCTAAAACTCTACCGTTTATTAGTCAGGACTTTGGCATTTTCGATAAATTCAGCGATTTTATTTTCCTTTTTTAACTTTCTCAGTATTCGGTTGATCTCTTCAATGAGATCGGTATCAGATTTCCTAACGGCAACAGCAGAACCCAACAGGTTATCAAATGCTTCACAATGGATCATCATTAAATCTTTATGTCTGCGAACATAGGACTCTGCAACGGGTTCTTCCAGGATAATCGCATCCACCAATCCTTTCTTAAGGACGATTTCCAATTCCTCAATGGTTTCCCTTACGACAAATTCAGCTCCGGCGATTTGAGTTTTAGCCATCTCCTCCTGGATAGAATCCGTTTGGGTCCCCACTTTTTTTCCCCTTAAATCCTCAATGGTTTTTATGGTTTCAGCGTTTTCGACTCGAATCACAATACTCTGGATGGCCTGGTAATAAACATCTGAGAAAAGAGCTTTTTTCTTTCGCTCTTCGGTGGGAGATAGTCCTGCGATGGCAATATCAATCTGCCTGGCTTCAAGGGCATCAAAGATTTTGCTAAAAATAATATCCCTAATTTCCAGTTTAACACCCAATTCTTCGGCGATTACTTTGGCGATATCAATATCGATACCTACCAGATCCCCCTCTTTGTCATTCAACAGGTGAAACTCATAAGGGGGATAATCGGCACTGGTACCGACGACAATTTTTCCTGCTTTTTTAATTTGTTCTATTTTTGAAAGCACTGTTTTAGCATCAGTCCCGGTTTCGGCATAACCCAACAAGGTGAACTGAGAAACCGCAAATATAAAAAATATCATACAAAAAATTGGTTTACTAAAAAAATAAATCTTTGTTTTCATTTATGCCTCCATTAAAATTTTCCTTGGTATATAGGTATAACAAATTTAACTTTTTTTGTCAATACACCATTGCTTCCCATACTAAGGTAAGCATTTTTGCTCATTTTTAGCCTCCTTACAATTTAAAAATACGTTTATGATCAAAAAAGGTTTAATTTAGAGGTAAAGGGGTAAACCCAAATCCACCACCTGATTTTTAGAAAATGGTGGATTTGGTGTTCAATGTTCAATGTTCAAAGTTCAATGTTTATTTCAAAGTACTTAAAAAAGTTAATTATTCTTTTAAGCTCATCGACGTTGAACCTTGAACATAGAACCTAGAACACCGATTCACCATTTTTTTGATGGTGAATCGGGATAAAAGGATTCTTTTGCAATAGTGTCTATTTTAAGGTATAATTACAATATGGGTTATTTTTTAAAAGGTCTGGTTGCTGGAACAAAAAAATTCTGGTTTTATACAGCGGCTCTGGCTGTCTGGGTGCTTGCATTAATTGATCTTTATGCCAGCGGAAGAGGGTCGGGGTTGTTAAACGGCAAACTTTTTAACATCACGGTTGTTGTGACCGCCGTTGGTTTCCTATATCTCCTCTTTTACAAATATTTCAAAGAGAAATTCACCCTGAAAAAAATCAAAGCAGTGGAGGAGCATGCAGCCTTGTTCGAACCGAAGCGGGAGGAAGAGATATGGAAACTGTATGAAGAAAATCCTGAATTTGCGACTCATTGCTACGAGTGTATCCATTTTAATCCGGAAAAAAAATATTGCTCCCGAAAACTATCCAACGATATTACCCAACAACGGGTCAAAGAGGTGCGAATAGACAATCGACACTTCTGTCTCTATTGGGAAAGGTCTGATTCTGAGTAGTCGTTAGAAAGCAGTATGTAGTAAGTACTTCCTATTATTTATCTTCCAGCCTCTTCTGGTATTGGCTGGGGGTCATTTTTGCAAATTTTTTAAATGCCCGATAAAAAGCACTCTTGGAATTGAACCCCACTTCATAACATATGTGAAGAATAGAGGTGTCCTCGTCTGCTTCCTGTAACATTTTTTTTGCATCTTCAATTCGATAACTGTTGACAAAATCAGAAAAATTTTTATTCAATTGTTCATTGATAATCTGGGAGAGGATATGAGAGGAAATGGATATTTTTTTGGCAAGAGATTGCAAAGAGAGTTTGTCGTCCTGGTAAAGTTTCTCTATATCCATTACATATAAAAGTTTTTTCATGCAGCGCTCTACAGTTTCCGGTTCCAGTGCGGAATCTTTATATTTTCTCTTTGCTTTTCGATATAGGTAATACTTTTTAGAACCCAGGAACATAAACACTGCAGTGAGGAGAATAATAAGGACCAGACTGATTTTAAAAAGCAGGGACCGGGTAAAACCTGGGTCAAAATGAAAGGTAAATGATGTGCCTTTTTCATTCCATATACCATCGCTGTTGGCGGCCGTCACCCGAAAGGTGTATTTACCTGGAGATAGTTTCCGATAATGGGCCATCTTAATTTGAGATGCCTTAACAGGCGTCCACGCGTTATCATAGTTCTCCAGTTTATACTTAAAGGTGATTCGTTTGGGAGAAATTAACGTAGAGGCTGAAAAGTAAAACTGAATATAATCAAATTTCCTGAAAAGAAATTTTTCTTTAGCCAGTGTTATTGCCCTGTTGTTAATCACAACCCTATCAATAATGACAGACGGTGGAATTTTATTTATTTTGATGTTTATCGGGTCAATGATTGATATTCCTTGGGTGGTTCCAAAAAAAAGTTTACCGTCAGAGGTTTGTATTGAAGAATGCTGCCCCCACCGGCTGCATTCCTGGGATTTCATTCCGTCATTTTTCCCATAGTGCATATATTCTACCCGGTTGATCGTACCTTCTGCCATATCATAAAGGCTTTTCTTGATAACTTTAAAAACCCCTCTATCACAACTCATCCAAAAACACCCATTACCGTCTTCAAATATCTGGTATATAATATTGCTGTATAAACCGGACTGGATGGTAAAGGTGTTGACCTCATTCTCTTCCTTTATCCTGATTAACCCGTTACCCTTTGTGGCGATCCAGAAAATGTTATCTTTGTCTTCATAAATATAGGAAACCATGAGATTGGACGCTAATTTGCCGCTTCCAACTTTTTGAAAAGTTCCGTTTCTTTCCCGGATAATGCCTTTATCGGTACCGATCCAGATAGAATTCCTGCTGTCCTCAAAGATACAGTGTATTTCATTTTTTAACAGTCCTGCTTTACCCCGGTATGATTTAAATATGCCATTTTCAAACGTATTGAGCCCCCGACTTGTTCCGATCCAGAGAATTCCCTGGCTGTCACTGTGCAAAGAGAAAATAGAATCACTGAGCAATCCGTTGTGTATGGTATATTTGATTTGTTTCCCATTTTTCGCTTGAATTTGATAAAGGCCGGAGCCATAGGTACCAAACCAGATACTTCCTTCCCTATCTTCACATATTGGACCTACCACGGCATCGGAAAACTCAATTTTCATGGATTCCCGGCTTAATACGCCTTTATCAAACCGGACCAATCCATCCATGGTACCGATCCAGAGGTTTTTGTATCGGTCTTCGTGCATAAAGACCACATATTCATGGGGGAGGCCTGATTCTGCGGAAAACGTGCTTATTTTCCCGTCCCGCAGCCGGGTCAATCCCCTGGAGTCGGTACCAATCCAGATACTCTTTTCCCGGTCCTCAAAAATGGAACGCACCACACTGCCATCCATCAATTTCTCGATCCTGGAGATTCCAGCTCTCTCTCTTCGAATACGAAAGAGACCGTTTCCAGTCCCAATCCAGAGGTTGCCGTCACTGTCTTCAACTATTTCATATATCACATGGCTGGACAAGCCCCTGGCTCTATCAACCAGTTCAACATTTCCTCCGTCATAACGAACCAGTCCGCGGTTGGTTCCAATCCACAATTCTCCAAAGGAATCTTCCTGGATAGAAGTCACATCATAGACATTAAAACCCGTAATTTGGACTTTTATAAATCTCCCGTTGGTAAACCGGTACAATCCACCGCCGCGAGTCCCGATCCATACATTTCCTTTTGAATCCTCTAAAACAGTATAAATATAGGGTTCCAGCAGTCCGTTTTTTTTGTCGTAACCAAAAATTTCTGTTCCTTCCATGTAATTGAGATACCCATCATCGGTTCCAATCCAGAGATTATTCTTGAGGTCATTGTAGAGGCAGTTGATAAGATTGCTTGACAGTCCATCTTTTTTGGTAAATATCTCAAATACCTCATCTTGAAATTTAAATAACCCTTCGCCTCGGGTACCGATCCAGAGTCGGCCGTCTACATCAACTTTCAAAGCGGTAATCTCTTTATACCCGGCCTGGCCAATATTGAATGGACGATAGGTTTTAAATCGAATGCCGTTAAAACGGCATAACTGCTGCTGAGTAGCCACCCACAAATAGCCATCATTGGTTTGGGCAATCGCTGCAATAGAATTACCAGGAAGCCCCCTGGCCGAGGTCCACTGCTCTTCTACATATTGATTAATGGATTTTCCGGGGTCTAATGCAAATAACTCACAGACAAACAAAATGCAAAAGATAAAAATTCTAACACGCATCGATTTTAATTCATTCAGTCATTTAAATTTTAACAGGTTTTCTTCTATTTTGTCGGCATAGAATTTAACCTTTTCCGGAGTTTTGCTAAAAAGGCCCCACATATATTTTCCTATTCTTTTCATATTCATCATGCCACTGGACCGGTAGTAAGGGTCCTGGAAACGATAAAAATTTCCCCCCAGGTCTTCCACGCTCATACCTTTGCCCTTGACAAAATTCAAATAGTTTTCCAATATGTTTTGGGTTTCTTTTTCATCATCTGTTTCAATAATGAAGACCTGGATTTTCCCCTCTTTTTCTTGATAGTCTGCCACAAAGGCAGAGTGGAGGAAGGAATGGCCCAGGAAATTCCTGGCAATATATCGTTCCGAATGTTCTATTTTCCCTCTTTTGGGGAAACAATTTACCACTTTGGGGAACCGGTTATCCCCATCAAGCTTCTTAGCAACCTGCTGCGCAGCGTTCGTCAGGATAGTATTATCTTGCTCCTCCAGGTCATAGCCGCTGAGCTTAACATAGTAACAGCCCTTCAAGAAATTAAGTATTCCTTTTTCATAGTAACCTTGAGTACCAATGGCAAGAAAAGGACCCGTCTGGGGTTTCTCCTGGGTGTAGATACCGAATCCGTTTTTGGGATTGCTGTGGCGGTAAATATCAACGGTAAAGGAACTTTTCTTTTTGTTTTCAAAGGTAACTGTGGCCAGTTTTTCAAAATCATAACTCAAATAAACATCGGCAGCGCCGTTGATATATTCAAATAAATTATCGGGTGTATATATATCGGGATTCCCTTTTGGTTCCCACCCCTCTAACTGGGGAAAAAAGGTCTCCATTCTTTTTGATGTCCCTATAAGGGAAGTCGTAATGAAGAGCCCTGCCAATAGGATGACGATTAAAAAAGTTGTCTTTTTCAACTGGAACCTCCTTTTTTAAGAGTAAATTATATTATGTTATTCATAAAATAGCAATAGGATACCTTATAGCACAATTGAAAGCCACGTAAGAGGGAGATACTCTCCATTTTTTAAAATATCAATGTAACCTCGAAATAGTTGCAGTGAAAACCATGTGTAATTGGAAGGTAAACAAGGATGGCAATTTTCTCCGGGGCGTCACGGTTGCCCACCAGGGCCTCCTGGACCTTGACCGGGAGTTTCCGAGGATCATGTGCACTAAAAGTAAATACCTGGACCCTTGATCGCCCGATCCGCCTGCGTACCCTTTCTACCTGGGCCTGGAATCTCCTCTTCCTGGAGGCGGAGCTTATTTCCATCAACGGGATTGCAGAGCCGAATTTCTTTTTGTCCATTTTTAACGGCTGAAACCCATTTTTTCTCCGTACGCGGTTGATTTCTTCCAAAAGGAGCTGTGCAAATTCCTCCTTCGTCCATTTACCGTATACAAGGTCTAACAAAAAGACCGATACCGAATAGGCACCGCCAGGAAACTCCTGCCCCCTGGTCAGACTGACTCCAACCGCTGCACCGCTGTATTTTTTCTCCATCATTACCTTGCGAAATTCTGCTTCTATCTTTTCCAATTGAGGGGATATCAGATTAATTACATCGATCTCACCCCATTCATCGGGTAATGATTTTAGGAAAACATCGATCTTTTTTCCCCTGGCATTTAGTTTGGAGGCGATCCGGGCATAGGGTTTTAATTGAGTAAAAAAAATTAGCTGTTTGTTATACGCCTCCTGGAACAGGATTTTAAAGGCCCTTTCCAGGCGCTTTTCCATTTCTTCTTCTTTTAAAGGGGTGTAGAGCCGGGCAAAAACCTGGGTTACGTAAAAATCACCCCTTAACGGGGCCAGCTTGATGCCGCAGTGGGTAAACGCCGGGTCTAATATATTCTGCCGATGCCCAAGGCTCTTCATAAATTTTCGATGAATATATTTGCCCACGATGGACTGACTAAAAGCAATATTTTCACCACTCTCCAAAAAATAGAGACCGGTATCCATCAACCGGTGTTGAAGCGTCCTATACCCAGGGAAAATATGACTGAGCTTTCTCTCCTTTGCCATTTTCAAACTATGATGGAGGGCAACGTTATTCAATGATGGATGGAGGAGCAGAGGCCGATACCCATGCTCCTTTCTCTCTTTATTAATCAATTCCAGCAAATCCCTCTCGATTCCTTCTGCACTATAAATATCTATTTTTCCCTTCTTTTGTGGACAACCAAAGGCATAACCCACATAAAAAAAAGAAAAAATGATAAAAAATGAAATAAAAAATTTCACCGTTAGAAATCTCAGATGCCTCTGAAGATAATATCTTCTCGTTTAAACCACCGGGAGCAAAAATAGAGACTGGCGGCAGCCAACACAAAGAGAGAGAGATAAACCTCCATCAGTAAACCGGTTTGAATGGTGCCAGAAACGATTTCCCTGGTGGCCAGTGAAACATTCAAAACAGGAATTAACGCAGTGGTGGTATTTAATTTTACACCGGGAAACAGCCCAATCATTATAGGGACAAGGACCACAATGTTCATGGGAGTTATGATGCTCTGTGCTTCTTTAAATGACCTGGCAAATACAGAAAGGGTAAGGAGAACCGATGCAAAAAACACGCATAAAGGGATCAAGAGGGAGAATAAAAGCCCGATGGATTTGAGTTCGATAATACGGATCAGTGCGTCGAAAACCTTCTGCGGGATTTCTTTCGATCCTCTAAGCGCCAGGTACAATGCCAGCATAGACATAGCCGCACTGATGATACCTGCCAGCGTGACCACCAGGAATTTTCCCAATACAATTTGCATCCGGGTGGCTGGTGACGTTAACAGGGTCTCAATCGTAGCCCGTTCTTTTTCTCCTGCTGCCAAATCAATGGCCGGGTACATGGCACCGAGAAAACAAAATAGAACAAAGACATAAGGCAGAAAACCACCCACTGTTTCTCCTATTTTTTCTTTTATAGACGCCAGGTCCCTTTCTTCGATCTTAAGGGGTTCCACAAAGGAACGGTCCAATTCCAATTCCTTATACTGTTCATTAAGTTCCTTTAAGCGAACGGCCAACAGGTCTTCCTTGTACTCCTTTAAGGCGCTGTGAATACGTCTCTTTGCAATATTATTTTCACTGGATGCTTTGAAATATATTTCGACAGAACCGCTTTTTCTTTCTTGTACGTTACGATCAAACGCCTCCTCAAATACAACTGCAAAATCCAGCTCTTTTTTCTGGATCAAATCCTTAATTTTTTCGATATCCGCTTCCAGGTTTTCTTTTAGCTTGATATTTTTTTGTTTTATCAGGATTGACCGGAAAGCGTCTACATCGCCTTTTTTAATATAACCCACCTTTAAAACTTTTTCTTCAGCTTTCCGGGTCTGGGACCTGGCGAGGCTGATAGTAAGATTCATCACTACGAATATCAACAAAATTGGAAACACAATCATCATCATGAGGGTTCGACGATCCCTGAGGGTATCGATTAATTCTTTTTTAAAGATAATAAATATTTTTTTCATGCGTCACCTCCTACAATCCTGATAAATTCATCTTCAATGGTCCTGGATTTCATTTGCTTGAGAAAATTTTCATAGGTATCGCTGAAAAGTAACTTTCCTTTATGGATGATGGCCAGGTCATCGCTCAATAGGCTGACCTCACCCATGATGTGGGTGGAAAAGATAATGGTTTTCTCCTCTTCCTTGCAGCGACGTATCAATTGAATGATACTGCGAGCAGTAATGACATCAAGTCCCACCGTGGGTTCGTCAAAAATAACCACATCCGGGTCATGAATCATGGTGCGGGCAATAGAAACTTTCTGCTTCATGCCGGAAGAGAGTTTCCCAATCTTGCGGTTGGCAAATTCATCAATCCCCAACAGTTTGAAGAGTTCCTCTTTTCGTTCTTTAAATCTTCTACCATCCATCCCATGCAGGTCCGCATAGTATTTGATAATTTCATTGGGACTCAGGCGATCGTAAAGGGCTGTAGAGCCTGTAAGAAAACCAATTTTACTGCGCACCTTCACGGGTTCTTTGATGGTATCAAAACCAGCGATTTTGATGGTGCCAGAGGTGGGTTTCAACATAGTGGCCAACATCCGAAGGGTGGTGGTTTTCCCGGCACCATTGGGACCCAGAAGGGTAAACACCCTCCCTGGCTGACAGGTAAAACTGATATCTGATACAGCCTTAATGGTATTGCTGGCACTTGCCATCTCCTGCTTTTGTTTACGTGACAATTTAAACCGTTTACACAGTCTTTCTACACTTATCATTTCTATTCTCCACGATTGGTATTTATTAAAAAATCAACAAATTTAAATAAATATATACGCAAAAACCGTAAAATAGTTTTAAAATAGAAACCTTCGAGGGACTGGTATTGAGTACTTTAAGGTTTGTTATTGAAGCTTTTGAGTACTTGTCATTGGTCATTTGCTCACTGCGTTCGCGTCATTGAGTATCTTTAAAACTTGTCATTGTCCCTTTTGAGTACTTGTCATTTAGGGTTTTAAGGCGGTTTGTCATTGTGGTTTTTGAGTGTTTGTCATTGAGAGCTTTAAAGGTTTTTTTCCTATTGACAAGCGCTTAAGAGTCTCCTTGACGTGAGCGTAGCGAACAAATGACGGCGAAGCCAAATGACAAACACCAAAAAGTACCCTCTGACGTGAGCGTAGCGACCAAATGACGGCGAAGGCCAATGACAAACTCTAAAAAGTATCCCCTGTTCCAGGCTGTACCAGGGTACGGCTTACGCACTTTCGCTTACTGTATTGGGCCAATTTAAGATCTGGAAATTGGAACAATCGATTCACCAGCCAATCAAACTGGTATCCCACGTGTTCCGGTCGATGAGCATCGGAAGCCAGGGTGATAGGAATCCCTCTTTTAACTGCCAGTTTTATAATATCCAGTGAGGGGTAGGTTTCATTAATGGGTTTCCGAAGGCCAGAGGTGTTCAACTCGAGGCTCATATTATGCTTCTTCATTGCATCAAGTATCTTTCCAACCTTTCTATGATTGGAATACAGGACCGAGTAACGGGGCCTTTTAATCAAATCAAGATGCCCAACCACATCAAAAAGTCCAGTTTTAACTCCCTTGAACACGGTATCAAAATAGTCGCCGTATTGATGCGGCAGTGTTTCGTCTGTATATTCGTAATCGAATATCCATTTTTCGTTCGCCCACTTCTTGATGTAATGAACAGACATGATAACCAGGTCAAAGTGAAAACTGGAGATAAAATCTTCAAGATAACTCTCATAGCCTTCTACATAATCGGCTTCGATACCGGCTAAGATTGGAATTTCCCGGTACTTTCGATTCAGGATGGCTATTTGTTCCAGGTAAAACTCCATTTCTTCCAGTTTCATCCTGTGATCCGAATCTTCTCCATTAGGTAAGGGGATATGGTCGGTAAAACATATTTCCGTCATGCCATTTTCAATGGCCGCTTCGACGTATTCCTCCATTGTACCGGTGGCATGCTTACACAGAGATGTATGCAAATGATAATCGCGCATGGTGATACAAGATACCATAATGTTGAAAAAGTGTCAACATATCTTGTATCTTTTATTTGACCTTAACCATTAAATCAATTATACTACTTTTTTATTTCACATTTTTACAGAATCAAAATTGAATATAGATCGATAAAACAAAGGATGAGGTGAAAAACGTGAGACAGATCATTGCTATGGGTGGCGGCGGTTTTACCATGGAGCCAGGCAACCCTTTATTGGATGAATATGTATTAAACCAATCGCATAAAACAAATCCAAACATTTGTTTCCTCCCTACAGCCAGCAGAGATAACACAGAATACATCCTGGAATTTTACGATTATTTTACCCCACAGCAGTGCTGTCCCACCCATCTGGCATTATCCGATCCCCCCACCCAGGACCTGGAGGGTTTTTTATTGGATAACCATATCCTTTATGTGGGCGGCGGCCATACCGGTCATATGCTGACCCTGTGGAAGCAGTTCGGAATCGATGAGTTAGTAAAAAAAGCATGGGAAATGGGAATTCTCCTGGCAGGGGTTAGCTCAGGCGCCTCTTGCTGGTTTGAAATGGCTTTAACCGATTCCATTCCCGGAGAGCTCACCGGCGAACCATGCCTGGGATTTCTAAAGGGCAGCCACTGTGCCCATTACGACAATCCCGAACGACGCCCTACATTTCATCGATTAATTGCCGCCGGTGCACTTCCAGAGGGTTTTGGTACGGATAATTTTGCAGCCCTCCACTTTATTGATAATGAGCTAAAAAAGGTTGTCGGTTCCAGGCCCGGTGTGGCCACCTATTCCGTCTGTAAATGTAAAGATCCCAAAGGGATCGTCGAAAAAAAAATTGAAAGTATCTATCTCGGAACCTAAACCAGACAACACCGGAACGCGGCCCTAAAAAAAATTAGCCACCAAGACACGAAGGCACCAATAGGGAAGAAAAGGAGGAAAAAAAGGTGCCAGGCGAAGAAAACCTATTTTTAATATTTACAGTTAAAAAAATCAATTTTATTAATATTGAACTTAATAAAATCAATATTTTGAGGCAATATTTTTAAAATATTTAATCTCTAAGCCAGAAAAGCCGGAACGCGATCCCAAAATGCTAAGGTGGGCTGGTCTGGAACTTACAAATTCCTTCTCCGTAGCAGTAATTACTACTGCGTCCGTTCTCCGTAGTTACTACGAAGGGAGAAAAGGATAAACCCAAATTTCAAAAATGGGGTCCGGTATTCTATTTCCTGGTTAGGGGGCATGGGTTGGGAATGACAGTCCGGCCTGTCCCCCTAAATCTCCCCCTACTATTTTTTAGCAGCGTAAATCATCCCGGTATATAATACGTCGTCACGAGGGAAATCCACTGCATCTACGATGGTCTTTATTGCTCCCATCTCGTTGCTGGTAAAATTATCGTCGGAATTGGCCAACATAAAAAAATTATACAGTACAATCCGCCGGTCATCACTCGTAGCAGCCTTGAACAACGATGGTATCTTCTTAATCAACGCATCCATACCCTTCTGCTTCCAGGTGACGATGGCCTCTTCAAAATACTTGGCTATAAATTGCTCACTATAAAAATCCTTTGTGGCATTGTTGGCCTTCGCAAAGGTATTGAGCATGCCCAGCTCTGCATTGGATGTAGAACCGTCTGCAAGCATTACAGCCGGCCACGCATATATACAACCTTTTGCCAGAGCCTCATCAGCCGTAACATTCATGTTCGCCACCACCAGCAGGACTGTGACTAACAGCATAAACTGTTTTAACTTCATACTTACCTCCGTTTTTATTTTTTCGGTTTTTAAAACCCAGCACAACTTACTGAGCCGCGTATATATTATAGCACTGGCAATTATAAAGATAAAGAAGGGGAGGAGTTAGGGGACATGAATCTTGAACTTCTCAGCACTATCATCTTTTTTTTAAATTTTTATAGGGTCTGAGACAAATTTATGATCAAAACTTGACATTCCTTTTTTTTTGCGATATAATCTTACTGCTTAATAAGCAGTAAGATTAAAAGGAGGATAATATGAATGATCGACTGATTCAATCAG